>Ga0209700_101136_pt1 | contig 53974 bp, 21 predicted proteins | sample SiratroredBW_FD_187528 | JGI IMG/M metagenome (GOLD analysis project Ga0209700, IMG submission 187528) | Root nodule microbial communities of legume samples collected from California, USA - Siratro red BW (SPAdes) (version 2) | ecosystem: Host-associated > Plants > Roots > Nodule | place: USA...
TTTTTATTAAATAAAAATTTATTTTATTAGTTTTTTTTTTTTTTATAACTTATAATTGAAAATTTAGATCAATGTCACATTTATGATATCATGAATATTGGTTTATGATATCATCTCGAAAAGCACAATTTAAATTATATTTGTGAGACTCTTCAAATAATTTTAATCTTTAATTTTATAAATTATTTTTTATTATATATTTAATTATTTTTATGTTTTATAACTATTACACTGTTATGGAATTGTTATTTGATATTAAAAAATATTCATTAAATAATTAAGAATATTATATTTTTATTGTAATTTTTTTATAAAAATATTTAATTAATATTTAAAATAAGATGGTAGATATAAATATACGTGATCTGAGATTGAAAAAAAAATCATATGTATGGAAATGAAATTTTATTTAAGAAATAGAGATGAAATGACTAAATCGATATATCATTATCATACGGTGCTGTGAAAAGAAATATATTTACCAATAAATTTGCAATTTTAAGCATAATTTATATTGTGAAAAATAAAATCCAAAATAATATAGTTACTAACTTGTTAAAATAATTTTTTATTTGAAAAGTAATATTATAATATATTAATAATTAAAAAATTATAGAAAAAGTCATAATAATAGGCATATATATTTTGCACGTTATAAATTGAGCTTGGCGTTACATGGACCATCAATAATAGTTCTACATAATATTCATGATTTAACTCAATTTTTAACAGAAGGTTGAAATCACAATTAGAATATATTAAAATATCCTTAATGAAAAAACTAATTATTCAATTAATATCTTCACTTGAAATACCAGTTACTACAATTATCATACTAAAAAAATACATTTAAATTTTGAAAAATCCTGAGTAATGAAAACCAAATGTATTACAATTTAACTACATAAAAATCTGGAAGTAAAAAGGAAGAACATACTACGAAACCCTATCATAACGAATATTAAAAAAAAAATAGACTAACTAAAAACAAACTAGTAATGACAGCATGTAACCCTTAAAAGATAGCACACAACTCAGAATAAAATTAAAACTCAACACTATAAAAAGCGGACATTATTTACACCTTCTACCATAAATCATTAAAAAAATAGGAAATATTCAACAAAACAAATATAAGCTATACAAATCAATAATCTCGTTAAATCAGCCTCAATAAAAAAATTTAAGGTTTTTCTTTTCTAATTAGTTTTTCTCTTTTTTTCTTCTTTACCATAACAATTGTGAATAATTCTTATTTCCTTCCACTACTTCACTCAAAATTACTATCAAAATCGAGACTGTTGAAAGAATCAACCATCACAGTCTCTATTCCCATCACCTCCAAAAAAAAACCTAAGACCACAGGCTTGAATATTGGACCCCAAAAAGGTTAAGAAATCTGGTTTGAGTAGATTATTTAAATACAGTTTAACTGCTACTTCCTGTAGCACCACAAAACTCTGCTGTTTCTTCCAGGGTTATTGCTTGAAAATTAGCTGTCAAGTTATTGGATCTTGATCCACGGGGAGACGACGAAGTGGAAGTAGATTCAGACCGTGTTTTAGTAGAGGACACCCATTTCATCCACTCATTATGTCTTCTCAACTTGTCACCCTACAGTTAGAACAAACAAATTAAAATACTTTAATTCCAAACTTTTGATAAAATATATACAAGTGCAAATTACTTAAATCAAGTATTGACACGTAAAAAGTACTATTATATGAGAACTTACCTGCACTTCCACTATTGTGGAAGTTCTCATAGAATCCAGAATCAACTGAACATTAGTGGTAAGACTTTTAACCTGCAAAAATACGGTACATAGAGCCAAAACAAACTTAAAGTGCTAAGTATTCATAAAGATTAATAAAAGACAGTTGAAATGTTACATAATAATCTTTCATTTTCTTTATTTTCTTTTAAGAAATTCTCAAACAAGAGAATGGTTACTTCATTCCATTATCCTCTGAACTCCACTCAAACCTGGGTAATGTGCAGAACAATGTGTCTCTAATCACATTTCACAACCTTGCTCTCTAAAATCCTTATAAAATATATTGAGCGCAGAAAAACAAACAAGTTCAAGTAAAAAAATCAACAATAATTAATACTGAATAGTATTAATCAATATCTTTTGTAATTGATCAAAGTTACAAAATAGGAAGACGAATAGAACACTAGATAGGAGACTTTTCAGAAAATCCAATTTCATCATCACTTGTCACCCTTGGTAGTATGTCATATTACTGATCAGTTCATAATAATAATAAATAATTAAATATTTTCATTTGGAAAATGATCAAATTCAAAAACAAAAAAATTAGTGATCTAAAATAAGAAAGATCCTACAACCAATGATCTTAGACATTTTGGAGGTTTTTATCCGCCAAAGCAGAAAAAAACCGCTGATTTCACAACCCTATGAACCCAAGATTTCACTTAGACCACACCACATACAATTAAAGCACTGTTTCGGTTTGTGTGATTCTACAATCATGCTGATGACTACAAAGAAAAGTTTACATTCTTTGAGATCTTAATTATCAGTGTAAATGATAGTTAAGATTTCACTTAGATCACACCATATACAATCAAAGTTGTTTCAGGCTTGTGTCATTTTACAAACTGATGATCACTGAAAAAAGTTTACATTCTTTGAGATCTTATTTATCCCGTAATTGTATTTGTCACACCCTAAAAGGCATCGTAATTTTTCTTTCTAACATCCAAACTCCAAAACTAATGTTGTATATGTCCTTTATTTTCTATAAGACATCATAAACTAACAAATGATAACTGACAGTACTAATGGTGAGAGTGTTTCCGTGAAATTAGCCATGTTTGTGTCTATTAATATTGCCCAGCTAGTTGTAATAGCCATCCATCATCATTGAGACTTATTGCAATAAACTATGTTTGTTCTGTTGCATGTTTAAAGTAGGATGTCAAAAACAAAAAATTATATTTATCATGTATCTCGTGGCATATAGATCTCAAACTATAAGGTGCAGAGCAAATAACATATATAAACCTCACTCAAGCACCAAGACACTGGTCCAGGTTCGTTCAGAGAGTAAACCATCCATACTGGCAGCAATAAGATATTCAATATGGAGATATCAAGGGAAAAGGTATACCAAATTTGGAAGCATATGTAGAAAAAAATATATAAAATAAAATACGCATACTTGACGTCTAAAGCTCACAAAAGCACAGTCATCCTAAACAGTTCTATGCATCATATGCACCCGTACCATACTGTTGTTCAACTCAACAAGAAATTAAAAAACTTAAATCAGAAGCTTTAAGAGCAGTATTTGAAAATAATTTCAACCGAAATAGTGACAAACAACAAATATCAAACTTATTTGTCAAAGACACACAAAAGAAGTTTAAGATGAAATTTGTATCATTAGAGGAAAAAAGATCAAACTTTCTCATTTCTACTGGTCACCTGGAATAGCATTAGTTCCAAACAGAAAGAATATGTATATCAACTACAAAGAGAAAATTCCATATTTCTTGGTAAGAGACACAGTCAATGTAGTCATATATAAGCAGAAATTGTACCTAAACATTGATGCCAAATAAATTGCGCAAGGAAAATCCTCAACCTCAAAACTCTTAACAAAACAAGAAAAAAATAAAAAACTGCTACAGAATTACTACCGCAAGTCACAACTTAGTGATTTACTAAATTATACAACCAATAAGAACAACTGATCACAGAAAAGATGCAGGAAGTATGTTTTAACAGAGCACAAATAACTTACTCGAGGGAAGTCTGCTATCAAAGTAACAGGAACCCAACCCTGTTCATCCATTTTAGACCTTAAAAACTCATCCCTCACTAAATTAGCATCACTGCAAAAAACAAATCAAGATCGAATGAAGATTTATTAACTGTCTAAATAATAGTCAAAATAATAAACAACAGATCAAGCTTACCTAAAGTAATATTCAATTTGGCGGACTATCTTAGCGGATAGAGGAGACTCAGCAGCAGAAAAGAGTGTTGCAGGAGGAGTGCCGGGCGTGAAGTAAGGCATACCGGTAAACTGTTCCATTGTTACTGGCTGATAGTAATAAAACTCTGAAACGGAAAAAAGAAGAAAAACATTAGTTTGCCTTTCATTTTATACCAAGACAATTGATGGAAAGAAGAAAAACAAACCAGAAAAACCCATGGGGTTAGCAAATGGTCCAATGGGATGAGGGCCCACAAAAGCAGCAGAGTTAGGAGGTGGGTGCCTCAGTAATCCTCTAGGAGGCATCCTTGGTTGAGGTACAAAAGTATCTCTGGTATTCCCGTAATTTCGGCGATCTTGATCATGCCTGCTACCGTAAGTATTATGATAGGAAGAGGAACCGTCTCCTCGTGGATGAGGCCCAAAATAACCCCTGTGAGAGGAACCACGATATTCATTCATTCCAGGTACAAAACCACCCACCATTGGTCTTGGATCCCAGTTACTGCTCCGGTAATGATCTCTTGGAACAGGCTCAGGTACCAACGGTACCATACCATAGCTAACTGGCGGGATCTGGTAAAGAGGAAAAGGTGGTGGTGGTGGCGGTGGTGGAGGAGGATTGGAGAAGTTGTTCTGGGAAGGACCAGACACAATGCCACTGCCACCTACCCGCTTCATTGATCTTTGTCTGCCAGGCACGTTATGATTTGTTGCAGAATTAGGTTTTGCAGTAGTGGTAGTAGCTTGTTTCTGAGTAGACTGTGAATTCATTGGCCCCTACAACCAACATAACAAGAAGGTCATGCCAACAGACAATAGCCAGCACCCATACTATTACCGTTATTAATATTGATTTTATATTCTTCCTTACCAAGACATAGTCTCTTCTATACATACATAACAATATATAGGGGTTCGTTGTCATAGATTCTTGCAAATAGGAAGCAATATACATAGACACAATTCTATACTTGGGGATATCATTGCTGTATTTTCATAATTTTCAAAAAGAAAAACTATACAGAATTTACAAGGCAGGAACAAAAAAAACAGTACTAAGCATAGAACAAGGGAATGTATTTGAACCAAACCTGAGAATTTGAGAGTGATCCGTCAGAGATGGTCTTGGAAGAGGATTCAGCTGGCAATTTGGCAGAACCTTTGGTGGATGCAGACAAAGCGGGCCAGGATTCAGCGCCCATTACAGGGCCAGTCTCCACGACGACGCCGTTTGAGGGCTTATTCCAAACGGGTTTCTTAGAATGATCAGCATTGTCCTCAGCGCCTTCAGAGCTATCTGCAGCAGAAACCGTGTTAGAATTGTCGACCCGTGGCGACGCGGGAATGACCTTGGGAGAAGAATCCGACGAGGGGGCCTGGTCGGCGATCAGTGATGAGGAGGAGGATGACGTTGAGGGCGGCGATTGGTGAGTGGCGGCCGCGGATTCGGGGTCGGCGCCGCGAACGACTTGAGCCCACGGCGAGGGAAGGTTTTTTCGCGGGAACTTGGGGCCGTTGGCATCGGCAGGGTGAAGCTGCGAGGGAGGAGTAGAGGAGGAGTGATGGTTGGAAGATTTTGCAGTGGTAACCATTGATGATTAGGGTTTGTAGTTTTTGTTTTGTTTTTGTGTTTTGTATTTTGAGAGTGAAAAGAGATTGATGAGTGAAGAAGCAGAACGGTGAAAAAATAAAGCAATTCGATAATTACAACACCCAAATAGGTAATAGGAAATAGAAAATAAATGAGTTAGGGTTTTTCTTGCTGGAAAAGAATGAGATGGGAAACGTATCTTAGCTGGGAAGAACCTCTCAGCATCAACTTTGATCTTTCTCCCTCTCTACCTTTGTTACTGTTCTCTCTCTTATGTTATTCTCAAATCTCTAACTTAACCTGTTTCTTAATCTTTTTCTCTTATATATTGTTAAATTAAGATATTTTTATTATCAAAATAACCATTAGATAAGGTTAGATAGATAAGAATAATACTGAATATTAACTGAATCATTATGAAATCATAATTACTATTATAAATTAAGATATTTTCATTATCAAAATAACCATTAAATAAAGTTAGAGATATATTCTTAGGTACCTTAATTACCTTTTATACCTATTATTTATTTATGATACTAAAAAATTAATATATATTTTAGATTTATGTAAATAAATTACATTTTGATACAATATTATTGTTATTTGATTGATAATTCATTTTATAAGTTTCAAAAATTAAAATTAGAATTTTAAAAATTGCAAATAATAGATTAAAATAGAAAAAAAATATTTAAAACGTTGCGTTGAAAAATAGTTTATATATATATATATATATATAATACAATATATATTTGAATTTAAACTATATATAGATATAGATACGGAGAGAATAAATATATAAACTGCATTACGATTTATATTTGAAGAACTAGATATTTTCACTATGCAAATATATTTTAGACATTTGTAAATAAACTATATTTTGATATAATATTATTGTTATTGATGGATTTTAATTTATAAATTTAAAATTACAAATAATAGGTTAAAAAAAAGCAAAAATAAAGAAAAATTATTTAAAACGTTCCTTTGAAAAAAGGTTATAGATAGATAGATAAAATCTAATATATGGATGATGAGCTAATTTTTAAAAGTTAAAAGTATCCTAAAAAATCAAAACTGATAGAGAATGAAATATTTTGATTTGTATATCTTTTATATATATATTTGAAAATAATAATTAAGAAAAAGTGTATTTTGGAGAAAAAAAAATGTTATCTTATAATTGAAATTAGAGATAGATAAATTCTTTCGAATTGCATAGTAAAAAAAAGAAAATTATTTTTTTAGGGAATGAAAGAATATTGTTTATTATTGTAAATTTGGAATATATAAAATTAAGTTAATAATGTTTATTATAAAAAGAATATAATCATTCATAATATTGTTTATTATGGTCATTGTTACACAATTTTTTTTAAGTTAATTTTAAGCATATGATCTTATTTTATATTTGTCCTGATTGAGAGTATCAATTGAGATCGACAATAGCACAAAAATATTTTTTATTGTTATAATTCTATCATAACTTATATCAATGAATATATTGATTCAATGATTTTTCTTTTATAAGAAACACAAAAGAAAATAATTCATTAAAGAGGTGTCAAGTGTATTAAATACAACATATAGAATCATAGATTGATCATTAAATTCAATCAATACTAAAACTTAATAGTATTATAGTTTACACTTTTCATACATAAAAGAACAAATATATGAATTCCTTTTATGATAAAAAAATTCCAATATAACTTTTTAGCACATATTATTCATGTCTTAAATGTTGTTTATAAAATATATCTTATTTTGTAAAATAAATTTTGAAAGTATTTACTGAAAATAAAATAATGTTTGTTCTTCCAAAATGTAAAGAGTGGTAAAAAAATTAAATTATGTTTTTTTGAAAAATAATTATTTATCAATAAATATTGAGTAAAAAATCTATTTACATTGACATTTTATTTAATAAAAACTAAAGAAAATTAAATAATATATAAGTATGAATATTTTTAGGAAATCAATATATATTGATAAGTTTTTGAGCATAAAATATTGAAATATAATTTTGATAATAATTAGTTGTCTTCTGAGTTTTTTAAATTATAAATAAATATTTTTATATATTTTGTAGGCTTTCAAATATTTAGAAGTGGGATTAAGACTTCTAAATATCTTAAAGTAAGGTAATATTTCAAGAATTTATATCAATAAACACATTGAAGTGAATGATAGTTTTTTCTATAAGAAAAATACAAAATGTATTTTATGTTAAAAAAATCAGAAAAAAAAACACTTACAATTTAAAATTTTAAAACATTAAGTTTATGAGTTTTATTTCTTATATATTATTAAACTTTTTTATTTTTAATCAATATAAGACTTATACTCACATTTAAATATTTAACATTTTAACCTGTATATAAATATAACACCTCCAATTCCGACAATAAAAACATTTATATACATTCCTTCACAATCTACAACACCCCTTACACTCCTTACACCATAATCTGTTGGACAAAAGATGCTTTGAGGAAGGAACATTATGAGCTTAAGTGAATTATACATCTGAGATGCAGATACAAAAGCAGTAGTCACTCTTTGATTAAAACCGATACAGTTGCAGCATACATCTCTTTACATGTTAGTCTGATTTCATTTGGTATATCCTCAATTCTAAGTTGTAATTCATCATTCTTAATTGTAATTCGGTATCCTCCAATAAAAGATTACAGCCTTTGTTTGCTTCTTTCCTGCAGTTTACTGTCTGTTACAAGTATGACATACTACTTGTTTGCTGCATGGCTTCGCTTAAAATTCGTGACTTGTATATCAAAACGTGAAGAAAAAAACCCCACCCACAAGATGTTCGACGAAATGTCTCGTAACAGTTCATTTGTCCCGTTGTACTCCAAGTGTGTGGTTGTGGAAAGGGGTTACAAAATTTTTAAAATATCTAAGTGTGTGGTTGTGGAAAGGGTTTACAAAATTTTTAGGATATCTAAGTAGGGGTAACAAATTCTTTAGGATACTCTGTGTGGTTGTGGAAAGGGGTTACGAAGTTTTTAGTAGGTAAAGATTAGGAACCTTGGCACGTTGAACGAGGGATTGATTCTGTGTGATCGATATGCTCACATAGGGAAAATGTAGAGTTTTTTAAGAGATGGGTTGTTAGGGTGAAGTCAATTTTCTATCATGGTGGATTTTATCAAATTTTACTTATATGGTTTCGTATGTGTGTTTATCATCAAGTCAATGTAATTATCATTTGTCAAAATTGTATCACTTATGAGTATATTAACAATATTAAAAAAATTAAGTTTGGTATTAGTTAAGACATTTGTTTGATACAATAAATATATTTTTTAATAATATTACCCATCCAAATTATTTTTTATTGAAAATAATGATTAATGTAATTGAGAACTTCAATGCATATAAAATAAGTATATCCTTTTACAACATAATTTATTATATACATAAAGTGACATCACCGAATTTTGAATCTTGAACCAGTTTTCAAGAAAGAATAATAATGTTACATAATATAAATAAATACAAGTTGAATTTTAAGATATTAAATAAATAATCCAGTGTTTGTTTTTTAAATATTCTAATAATATGTTTTCCTTTTAAATTATACAGATAAAAAAGGGAAAAAAACTATTAATGGTGTTATTAATAGATAATAAATAATGAATAAGTAACTATATATAAGTTAAATATTAAGTATGCTGTGAAAAAAAAAATGTTAAATGTACTCTGCAAAATCATGCATGTACAATACAATATCTAGTTAACTTAAAAAATTAAGATCAAAGATACTGCCAATAGCATATTAGTTAAAGGCAAAGAATTATTTTTGGTACATATTAAATTTGCTAGGTTTTTGTGATTGAAGGAACTGTAGTGAGTAGGAAGTTTCCATGCATCAAAGTGAGACAGAATTATATATTAATCTTTCTCGTTTGAGTTCCAGTAAATGATATCAGATGATTCGATTAAGATACGGAACCAATTAGAAAATATTGAACTATGTGAACTAATTTACCTAACACACACATATAAAATATTTGTTACGAACTAAATATTATATTATTACTAATTACTACAAAATTGGCTTCTAAAACTAATTTTTTCCATATAATAAAAATTTAATAAAGATATAATTCATAAAATCAGTTTTTATTTTGAACGTCTGAAATTTCAGCTGATCAGTGCAGTTTGGTAGTTGGAAGAATGTTGTGGTTTTTATTTTTTTATTTCGACGATCATGCTTGCTTCTTATTGGACGGTGTTTATACATACCCTAATTTTCTATTTTTTGCTCAAAGTTTTATCACTACTTATATTATGTGTTAAACGTCTCTATCCCCATCTACCATAAATATGTCGCCATGCCATGAGTGGTGTGAAAGGACCACAGGGAAATTTGTCTTTTTCGAAGAGCAAAATTAAAATCTTTATTTCATTGTTTCTATTTTAATTTCAATACAGGAAAGTAATTTCTAAACTATTATTCCATATATATTTAATGAGAATGTTTCATAAAAAAAAGTTAATTTTTTATGTATATATATATTATAGCTATTTTATTAGGTTTATAGACTGTGATTTTTTCTTCCTCCCACCATTTAACAATTTCTTTGTACTTTCTGTCAACTACAAGTCTAACCAGGACTCTGAGTCAAAGTGTTTAGGTCTTTTATGATATTAAATATGAACGGCTAGTTTTTGCAGACAACAACCAAGATTGTAAAGTTACTAAGAAAGCTTCCTGGTTTTTTCATGAAAGTGGTTTCTTTTACTTTTTTTCATTAAAATAAAAAAAAATAGACTTATTTACTCTCCTTAAAAAAGTATTATAATATTTTTTTCTTTCGTGTCTTTCGGGACTTGATTGAACTACCCCCACAAGCTTTTTTGTTTTAGAAGATAACACACTTTTAGAATAAGGAAAGTATTGAAGAACACAAAACAACTCTTTTATTATATAAATTTTGTCTTTTTAGGATTAATATATTTGAAACTTCAACAACTAAAATTTCTTTTATAGGTTAATTTGGAAACATGCATCTACTACTAGAATCAGTGTACTGGTAAAAATGGTTCAGTTTAGAGTTTAATCTATTTAAAATATTCTCTTAAATAAAATATTATATGTAAGTTTCCTGCATGATAAAGGAGCGTTTGGTATGAGAGTTTTTAATAAAATTAATTAAGTAATTTTTTATTATCAAAACATTAAAGTCATTTCTAAGAGTTAATAAAGATTTTAGTTTAATTTTTTCTGATTTTTCTGTATTACACTAATTTTAAGATGTTTTATTGGTTTACTTCACTGGTGAAAAAAAATGAATAAGAATCACATTTATTAATGTTTTATTTTGTTGGTGATAGTTTTAAGACAAGAAGACATTTTGTTATTCTCTTAAATGAGATTGAGGTTCTTAATAATGCTTTAACAAAAAGGTAATGTAAAACTAAATATAAATATTTGATTAGAAAGAGTTTGTCTAAAAAATAAAATTGACGAGTAGTTTGACAATAAATAAAAATATCCAATATTATCCAATATTAATTAAGATGATGTGAAGGGTGTATCAAGCAATAAAGGGCCTGGGGAATGAGTAGGTACAGCACATGTGGGGAGATTTAATGGGAAAAAGATTAATTTATAAGTTTACTGTTTTTGTGTCTATAAAATGCCAAGGTTGGGTGCCATGGAGTTCATCACTCTCTCTACCATTATCACTGCTTCCAAAGTCCCAAATACAGAAACTGTGTGTTATCTTTTTCCCATCACTCACTCTTTATAATGGCTGCAACAACACCGAATCACACAGTAACCGTATCTGGGTGGGCAGCACACGATAATTCCGGCAAGATTACCCCCTACACCTTCAAAAGAAGGTAATGATGCTACCATTTATTTCTCAGTATTTCTTCATCCTTCTATATATCATGATAGATAAAAGGAAGTTGATGTGACGCAGGCAGAACGGTGTCACTGATGTAACCATAAAGATCTTGTACTGTGGGATCTGCCACACTGATCTGCACCATGCTAAAGATGATTGGGGCATCACCATCTACCCTGTGGTACCTGGGTAAGCAACAAAGTTCAGTGTTAATCAGTTACTTAATTGGGTCACTGATTAACTAACAAAGTTTGTTGATTTTTTTGTAGGCACGAGATCATTGGGGAGATAACTGAGACAGGAAGCGAAGTGAAGGGGTTCAAGAAAGGAGACAGAGTGGGTGTGGGGTGTATGGCAGGTTCATGTTTGGATTGTGAACACTGCAAGAGCGATCAGGAAAACTACTGCGAGAAGATGGTGCTTGTGTACAACGGAATCTTCTGGGATGGCAGCATCACCTACGGTGGCTACTCTAATCTCATTGTTGCAGATTACAGGTTCTTTCATCATCACTAAGTAAAAATCATTTTTTTTTACGAATTAAAATCAGTCTAAAGATAAAAAAATGTGATGTGAAGGTATGTGGTACACATTCCGGCGAGCCTACCGATGGATGCGGCGGCTCCTCTACTGTGCGCCGGGATAACAGTGTTCACTCCTTTGAAGGATCACGATCTGGTGGCGTCGGGGGGGAAGAAGATTGGGGTGGTGGGTTTGGGAGGACTGGGACACTTGGCCGTTAAATTCGGGAAGGCATTTGGGCACCATGTTACTGTGATTAGCACTTCTCCTTCCAAAGAGGCGGAAGCTAAGCAACGTTTGGGTGCTGATGATTTCATAGTCAGCTCCAACCCTCAACAGTTACAGGTTTTTGTTTTTGTTTTTTGTGATGAGTTTGATTTTTAGGCGAAGGGAAATAAGGAAATGAAATGAGTTAGTTTTTGTGTTTGCAGGATGCAAAGAGAAGCCTTGATTTCATATTGGACACTGTTTCTGCAGAGCACCCTCTGGTACCCATCTTGGAACTGCTGAAAGTGAACGGCACCTTGTTTCTGGTGGGAGCACCGGACAAGCCCCTCCAACTGCCGGCTTTCCCATTGATTTTTGGTAACTTTTTTTTAACCTTAATTTGGGTCCTTATTTGGCAATTGGTTACACTTTGTTGTAACATTTGTGGGTGTTACAGGGAAGAGAGCAGTGAAAGGTGGGATCATAGGGGGAATAAAAGAGACTCAGGAAATGTTGGATTTGTGTGCCAAGTACAACATAACGAGTGATATTGAGGTAATCACACCAGATAAAATCAACGAGGCTCTTCAACGTCTTGCTAAGAATGATGTTCGCTACCGTTTCGTGATTGATATTGCTGCTGCCAGTTCCGACGTGTAGAGTTGAAGATGTATGTGGTGTTTATCAGAATAAATTTATGAAAGCCAGTTCCCTGTTTTCATGCTCTACATTCTTAGTTTCATTTATGAATAAGATATTGAGTTCAGCTACACATATATTTAACATCTGTTCATTTCTTTTTTCTTTATTTTTCTCCCCTTTTTTATATTCTCTTATTTTGTTTATTTCTTTACGCTTTTTACAAGTCAAAATATTAAAAAAATTCAAGTATGTAAATTCATTATAATAACTCACAGTAATGTCATTATAAATTTCATTATACTCCAAAATAAATTTGTGTTTCAGATTTGAATTCTTTTTTAAATGATTTGTGATTTATAATTTTTGACATTATTAAGTGGAGGATGATTTCCCATGTAAAGTTGTACACATGAAATTTTATTTGGAATATTTATATAATTTTATTTGGAATATGTTGGTAAGTATTTGTGAAATTTATATATAAAGATGAAAATGTGAAAATATTCCGTATTTTTTAAATATTAAATAAAAAAAAATTGAGACCATTACCAAAAGATACATTACAAGATTTGGAAAGTAATTTTGTGAATCGTACATTGTAAAAGTGTTTCAAATAAAATTTTGTATGTATAACTTTGTATATTAAGTCATCATCCACCTAATGATATCAAAGCCAGTCTAAAAAAGAATACTTGGAATGATTTTAAAAAATATTGGAACCACATTTAACAAAATAAATTTTCAGAAATGAAATGAACTTTTCACCAGAGGGATAAAAAGTGATATTAAATCCTTTTTTATCTTTAAGAAAATTATATTTCGCATTGTGGATTCACTCCAATCCAAATTCTCAAATAAACAGAAAAAAAGAGAGTATTCTACACTTCACCAACTTAATTACCATCTTTGTTCTTTGATCTATTATTAACTCTACAACATCAATCTATTTTTAGTAAAATTTACCTAATTACGTGACATTAATTTATTGCTCCTCAACATAATCTTAATCATGAAGGCATTTTATAACGTAAATTCACCAAAGAAATTATATCATTCGTACATTGTAATAAATTAATTTTTGTGTTTCTTATCCCCATATACATAACACATCCTTTTTTTTTTTTTTTTTTTTTTTTTTGTCTTGTATGAAAACACAAATAAGATTATGCTTCATCTCTAACTTTCTTACACTTTTCCATTTCATCTTTCCTAGTAACTCTCTCCTCCCCATTATCCTCATCTTCTTAACCATTTTCCAGAAAATATTGTTATAATTATTAATGCATTCGTTCGAAAGGTCATGACAAAAATCAAAGTATTCTTCCGTTGAGCTTTTCTTTTCCACCTCACGCTCTTTATAGACCCTTGTATCAACCTTTACCTTTTCTATTGTTGTTTGCCTCTCTATTTCTGCTATCTTCCTATTAATGTTCATGAATATTCATTTCCATTATTAAAGTGATAAAAATTTACATTCATCTTTACTGTGAAGCTCCTTCTTCATGGTTTATCATTTTTTACTACCATCAATCGTACAAAACCAAACCATTCTCCTCATCTATTACCTTTCTAACTTTGAAAAGTTCTACTTTTCATCATTTTGACCTAACTTTGAAAACTTCTTTTACTTTTCATCATTTTCGGAACACTTTCCACAAATCTAATTCTCCGTATGTTAGTGGGAATTGAGAAAAGAATGATTAAAATATCTGCTTTTGTTTTGATTGAATGGCCCCATTTACGCAACAAGGTTTCAAATATCTGCTGTATACATCCAGCTCTGGATCATTAAAAAAAAAACTTTTTAGTTAGATCAACGCAATTGTTTTTCAATTATTTGCATTAACGTGTATTTTTATTGTTAGATATTTTTATTTGATCAGAGAAGACAAGAATTCGTCTTGTCATAAATCCTAATTCTAAATTAAGGTTTCCTTGCCGTGGAGTGCGAAGAAACTTAAAATTAGAAAGTATCTATGCATTATATAATTCATACTTGTGTACGAGTTAAATAACTTTTGAAATTACTATACACATATATATATATATATACATGTATACATATATATATGTATATATATATGTATACATATATATATATGTATACATATATATATACATATGCAAATAACTGATTTAAAAATAAATGAAAGCAAGTAGGTTAAATTAAATAAAAAAGCAAATTTTATTTTGTTAAAATAATTTGAAATAAACATATGTAAGTAGTTAAGAAAATATATTTTGATATCGAAGTAATTAATATTCTTAATTTTGAAATATAATGATGGTAAAAGTATGTTGCAGGATGAAAATTAATATATAATAGATGAAGTTCGACAACATTTAAAATTTTAATTAATAGTTTAAGTATCGCATAAGCTTATATAAATACGATATTATAATCAACCCAACATTGTTTTGCCCCCTTTTTTTGTGTGTGTATAGTTATAACTATCTAAGTAGTTGGATATATTTAATATTTTAAGGAATATCTATTGTCAAATATTCATAAAATAAAATTTGTCAAATTTCTGGAACTAAAATCTAATTTCAATATAAATAAAGATTTAAAAATAATAATTATTATACTATATTTTATTTATTTTTAATTAGGAAGCGCATTGTTCTTTTATTGTTTATGAAATATAAAATATTTATAGCCAATTAAACAGATTAAAATATTTCTTTTTCCATAATTAAGAGCTTCTTATATGACATGTTAGATTTCCTTTCAATAATTATGCCAATTGCAAACAAGACGTGAGTCCATATAAAGAAAATGAAGAATGTCATTATTGTAGGGAAAATTCTTCAATTAATAAATTTAATGTAGATGGCAACTTGTAACAAACCTCTAATATTTTCTTTAAAACTTATTTTAAATATGAATTTTGAGTTTTCAAAGCTCGGTCTTCAACAATCCAATTACCTTACCAGAGAAAAAAAATTAGACAATAAATCAAGTTTTTTTGTCAGTTTGATAGAAACGTTACCTTTCTATCCTAACTTCTATGTTATTTGTATGTTACTAAAGTTATTATTCGTTCCAAAATAATATTTTTTCTAATTTTCCCCTAAAAGAATAGTTTTTTTTTTTTTAACAATACAATATAGTTAAAAGTAATTAAGATAGAACCGAGTACATTGAGAAAATATGGAAGTGAGTTGTATAGATAAGAAGTATTTGTTACTAAATTAATATTAGATTGTATATTTTTAATTGTTGTCAAAACTTTAAAACACAATTATTTTGAAGTAAAAAGAACACATGAAATTTATCCTATAATGATATTAAGATTCACCTTATCTGTAGAAATATTTAAAATTTTATATTTATGTTTTATTGGATGAATCTCTGTGATGACAAAACTATTCATTATTCGTGGTTGGGGTTCAATTTAGAAGAATCTTTTCCCTTCCATCAAAACTGCTACGTAACATCTGCCCATGATTACTAAGTCCACGTGGCAAACAGATATATATGGAAACTGAATCATTAGACCCACGTTAATACCTTGCTTTAGCGCCACCTGTGTTTCATATCTTACACACAAACGCCTTCCTATCATTGTGTCTATTATTCTTCTTCTAATAAATCACACATTAAAAGCTAATTATTTTTTAAAATATTATCGATTTATTAAACTAACAATTTTATTCATAATTTTCAGAAATTCTTTTTTTTACCATCCATTAATATAAAATATAAATATTTATAATTTTTTATTGGGATAAAATACATAACATTATATTTGTTTATAAAAAGGAAGAATAATTTCTCTTAAAACGTGTTTTATGAGTAATTATTAATATCGGGCCAAAACTCAACAAGCATAATTTTCGGAAATTTATCCACGATCTCTCTCCAAACCATAAAGACTCCTTCAATGTATAACCCTAATCATTAATTATTTGTTTTAACCATATCATCCGTTAGAAATCAATTAATGTTGGCAGATATTTGACCAAACGACGACATAGAATGTTGGTACAAGTAAATATACAAATATTGACATAGAATGTAGCATATAGTAGTGAGGTTTTTTATGATGTTCTTTTCAAATACTAAAAAACACTAATTTGGCACGTTTTAATGATTGTTGACACATGGTAAAATGATTAAATAAGAATTCTATATTACATAAAGAAAAAATGATACTTTAAATGGTTGTGTAAAAATAAAATAACTGGATAATCATGTTATAAGTTGATAAGTAATGCTTAAATGAGATAGTAATCTACTTATGTACTCATGCATAAAGCCTCATTATGGGGAAATAATTAAGAAGAAAAATAGATTATGGGAGGAGGAAGAGGTTGACGTGGGAGAACACACCGTGTGAGGTACACTAACGTGTGACCAAAGCCATTTAACCTTTTGTGGTACCGCTAAATGCCAAGTAGATTCCTTCTCTTTTGCTTCTTCACTTCTCCTCAATCCACCATTACACAACACCTTCTCTCTCTCTTTCTCTCTATATATACATGCCTCCAACAATTCCTTCATTCACTTTCTTAGATTTCAAATCCACAGTTAGATCTCTCCTTCTCTCAGTTAACATTTCTTCTTTATATACGTGCGATATGACATGTATCAGGTGGCTTTGTTCTCTTCCAAAAACAGCAGGTAAGTGAGTTTATATGTGATTTCTTATTCAACTATTCTCTTCATATGTATGTATAAAGCGTAAATCTTATGCTCACTTTATTTTGTTTTAGTTTTTCTTCTATCAATTAGATGTTTGCTTTGAATGCTCCAATAATTTGATGTGCAAATTAATTGAACAGGTAGATCACGGAAAGAATGTGAGGAAGAGAGGTTGTGTAAAAAGCGAAGCGTGAATGAGGAGTATTTGGAAGCATTCAGAACAAAGTCTTACATCGAAATATGCAACAAAGCACAAGTGGGTCTTCGAAAGACAACCACCAAAATGCTAACTTCCTCTCCATCTTCATCTTCCTCTTCTTCTTCTTCAATTCCCTTGTGCATGCAGCTTACCGAGTACTTGCTTGAGCCACGGCAAGAGATTATAGCAAACATAACGCAGAGGTTGAAGCTGCACCGTCTTCTTGTGGACTACTTCGAAGCCACCTTGGAAGCGTGTCGTTGTTGTGACACAATCCTTGAAGCCATCCATTCAGAAAGACTTGCTTATCGACGAATCACAAGAGTTGTTAAGCTAAGCAAGATTGTCCTTGATGCCAATAATGACGACCAAACGCACAAAGATACCATCTATAGAGAGCTTTCTTCATTTGCTTCGCAAAACAACCCTTTTTCCGTTGTTAGCACCGTGCAGTTCCGTGACATTCACGACAAGTGCGTGGAACTTCTACATGGACTGAAACAAACGAGAAGGAAGATTAGAAGGAGGTTGAAACTGAAGAGGGTCTGCAAGAAGGCTGCTGGAATCGCTCTTGTTACTTCACATTGTGTGGTTCTTGCTGGTTTGTTAGTGTTGGCTTTTCATAGTATAGTTGGGGTGGTGGTAGCACCTAGTATTTTGGGTGGTTTGGTTGGTTTGTTGGTGAAGAAGGGTGGTGAAAGGGTAGGGTGTGGATCTTCTGAGAGGCTGTTTAAGCAACTTGATATGGCTGCAAAAGGGATTTATATTCTGATAAATGATTTGGACACAATGAGTAGGATGGTGAAGAGGTTGCAGGACGAGGTGGAGCATAGGAAAGTGGTGGCTGAGGTTTGTGCGAGGAATGGGAAGTGGGAGATTCTGAAGCAGGTGATGAGGGAGTTTCATGAGCGTGACTCTAGCTTTCTGGAGCAGTTGGAGGAGCTTGAGGGACATATATACTTGTGTTTTCTCACCACAAACAGATCCAGGAGGCTTGTGATGCAAACAATTACAGAGAAAAACTAAAACATTGAAATACAACACACTTCTCTCTTCCCACCTTGTATATAGCAAAATGTTGAAAGAGTTTGTAACTTAGTTATGTTCCATATATATATATATATATGAAAAAGCTTAGCTGTCACAGAGCAATGGAGGAATTAAGGTTTCTCAGGCAGATGGTTTTGATGAGAACTTACTATGCTTCAAATGGTTTTGTTTGTTAAATTTTTTCAGACAGTAACATGTATTATAGATGTGTTTTGTAAAATGGTCGGATAAAATAAAAATCTAAAGTTCGTATGATGTTCAAGTTTTTCTTATTCTTTGTTTTGGTTAAGTTGTTAGTTTATTCCTACGTACTATTGTACATATTGATCTGTGGTTAAGTGCATGTATATTGCACAGATTATTAGAAAATGAAATTAATATATATATTGTACTTTAAGTACAGAATTTTTTATTTTTTTTTTGGAAATCATATGTAGAAACTTTCTACATAATTTTAACATTGAGAGTTAATGTTAGTTTTTCTTCTTAAAAATTCATGACGGATAAACATATGTCGAAGTGTACTCTTCATTATTAATGATTGATATTCTAGTTCTAACTGTTGTACATAAAGAAAAGCGACTTAACTGCTTCACTTCCGATTTGGGTGCAGAAATAACTCAACTTTTCTAGGACTTCTATATTTTTTAAATATCAAATAGATAAGTTTCCAAAAAACTTATAGATATAAATAAGTTGTGGTTTAAGATAGTTTTTAATAAAAAAATTATAATATTTTAAAACATACTTTCTTACGTCCCGTATTTTTTCAATTACTAATCTTAAAATAAAATTTGTGATATTTTCTTTTGTGAAACTTAAGTATCAAAGAAGTTAAACCTTCAAAAATAATGCAGCTAATAAACCAGTTTATTCAGATAAATGTAAATAGTTTTATTATACTATTATCCTTCTAGTATTAGCAGATGAACATTCAGATAGGAAAGCCCACAACATCCAGATAGAGACTGAAAATTCCAGAAAAGCTGAAGCATAAAGGCTGAATATTCAAAGAAAAATTGAATACTTGCTTGGGCCACTAGTCACGAATTACCATAAACATTTTTTTCCTCACTTTGGCAGTTTATTTGATCTGCTAAAGTGTTGCTATAAATGGTGGAAAAAACAATGGTGACAGTATACAAGTAACAAGTACATTGTGACAACAAACACATTTGATTTCATCATAAAACATACATTCCAATACAAACTATGAATCATCTAACGAATTTACAATCGAGCCTGATTTGTTGTCCACCGTGGGTGATGCTGCTCATCTTGATCATGGACTTGACGAAGGCCCTTTCAAATTCCTCTTGAGAATAAGCAAACTTGGAAACCAAAGCCTTAGTGGTGGGATGAGTTAGCAGAGCTTGATCAGAAGAGAATATGCTCTTTCCTTGGAGGAGCAACTTGTAATAAGCATTGTCAAACAAGGTGGAACTAGAATCCAATGAGGTCCCTGCATTTCTCACCTTGTTATGAGAGGGGCATATGCTTCTGAGGCTGCTTCCAAATGAAGGGTTCAGGGAAGGGTCAATGTCTTGCTTGGGGCTGAATTTATGGATTCTGTTCTCAAAGGATGAACAATGAGCAAATCCAAGTGTGTGGCCTCCTACACATCACACAACATCATCTCATATGTATCAGAATTTAATGATCATGTAATTCTCATGCACGTGGAGTCTCATTTTTTTCCATTCATAAAACTGAATTTTATGAACTCAAAAACTTGCTTCAAAGATATCAAATAGGGTAACACTCAAACCAACAATTTTGTATGATCAATGTGGATAACATAACTAACAGTTTAGATTAGTGGTGATTTCATTTTCTTTGTGTGTGGTGGTTATTTATTTTACTAAAAAAGCTTTTATTTCTGGTCAAGAAACTAAATAGGAAGTTAGAAAGTAGACACTGATATTGATTAAAGAAATATGAAATGATGGTAAATACCTGAGAGGGCTACAAGATCCTCCAAGGAAAGGCCTCTTTGAGAGAAGCTTTGTTGTAATTGGGAGATGTTGAATGTAGGAGCTGGCAATTGTCTGGTTTCAGTGGCCTTTGATATCATTCCATCTTTTCTTCCTTTTGGAACATCCCAAGTGGGACCTCCAGACTAAGCCACCAAAGTCAATAAGTAAACAAACTTATAAATGGTTCTGTTGAAGTTTGGTTGACAAAAAAAAATACCTTAAGCTTCAAGAGTACGACAGTTTTATGTCATCATCTAATCATGAATTAATAAATAAATAAATAAAAATATGATTAGTGCATGTTATTGTTTGAGACACCAACCAGGGTAACAGCATCCCTAGCAGCAAGAGCCAAAATATCAGCACAAGATACGACTCCGGGGCATGCTGCTTCCAGTGCTTTCTTAGCATTGTCAATGACATAAAATGCATGCAATGAAATGTTAGGGGGTCCATCCTTTTCTGCTATGTTCTTTCCCTTTGATTCCAGGAGAACGGACGCATCACAACCCTTCAAAAAAGAGTAAATATGATCCAGTTTGACTACAATGTTAGTGCATGCAAGCTATGAAGAGAGATTTTTTAATGAATAGTAATTTTTTCCTTTGAAACATATAAAGTGAACCAACACGCAAAGGAAGGTTACTTGCTCTATATGAATATTATTTGATTTAGGACAAGCAAAAGGTTGCATACCCTTATGAAGCAATCATGAAAGTGCATCCGAAGGAGAGCAGCAGGGACAGTTTTGTCATTCATGGTTGCTTTGTGAACAGAAGCAGCTACAATGGACTCCACATGGGGGCACGTATTTTCATAGTAATTTACATTTAGTGCACTCACAAGAGAAGCCAAGTGCATCGTAGTTATGAGCATCATCACTGTAGCAATAGCTGCCATAGTTCAAACCACAAATTAATTCAAAAACTTTGTATATGACTAGTGAGGAACATCACGAGATTAAATGTGGTATTTATAGGGAGGTGGTGGTGACACGGGAAGCATGGAGTTGTTAAGCAAATTTGGTGATCTACGACCCTGTTAGTGGAGTAGTTTTTTCAAGCACCTTCTATTAAATGAAATGGAAGTGGCATTTGGTACTGATAGCTTTAAAATATAGACCCAAATTATTACAAAAGCAATCCCGAAAAACATATAGACTCAAATTTTGGCCACCTCTTTCCCTTTGAGTTTTTTTTTCTTGTAAGTTTCACATGTTCATTATATGATTTAATTTAGTATGTTTAATAATTTACCGAAGTTTGATTTAATGGTTATTTTGATACAAGTCAACAGTGAACATTACATGGTAGAAAGAGTATATATTTTTTTTCTACAGCATAAGGGTCTACCTACTATTCCGAGATGGGATTGTTAACGAATCATTTTCAATTGCTATGGCAGAGACGTGTCACAGACACACACATAAATATATTCTTGGAAGCAATCTAAAACTGTAAATTAAGTTGTTAAAACTTGGAGAAATTTCAATGAAGGTACAGTAGTACAGAGAGAGAAGAATTGTTTGATATTTTGGGGTGAGATATTGGTAGTGAAGGTGGTGATGAGTTTGGATTGGCCTGAAAGGATAAAGAACTAAACATGTGTCACTGTCCAGATTCAGTTTGTGTGAGACATCAGTTGCAATGGTTCCAGCTAATGTCGTGTGTCTCACTTTTATTTAACTCATGTCATGTGTCAGTGCATGTGCATGAGCATGTGCTTCAATCAAACAAAAAACACCTAGATTCTCTGCTAGCTGTTAAAGAACCGTGTTGCATATAACATATTCCGAGTCCTAGTGGCTGAGATTTACGTACTATGCTTGAGGGTTTTATTATAATTTTCATATCTGTAGAAACAAAAATTAACAGATTTTGCTTGCTAAAGATGGTCATAAACCAAAATGACATGATTAATTCAAACCAATTCAAACTAGAAACTTCAGGCATGTTTGGATAATTCATTTAAATTGGATTGAAAATTTTAAAATTCATTCATCGTTTTCGGTTTCAAATTTTACCAATTCAATCTACCCCATTACATAATATTTTTATTAACATTTTAAAGTTTAGGGCTTTAATCCAATTCATTTATTTATTTATTTTCATTCATATATACACTGTTCACGTCTTATAACATTTTTTTATCATCCAATAATAAATCCAATCACCCAATTTAAATCAATATAATAGTCATAATCAGGTTGGGTGGAAATTAGAAATTTAATCTAAGAAAACTTCAATCTGAATCATTTAAAACTAGTCGATTCCAATGAAAAAAAATATCGCAAACCCTACTTGCAAAATTTTTTGTGGTTTCAAAAGCTTGAAGAAATAAACACACAACAGTGACAACATTACATCGAAAAATTTAGAGAACTAATATTTTCCCAACTCCCGCAATACAGCTTCCACATGAACTATAGTATTCATAGTATAAGAATTTATTTATGGTATAAATTTAAACCTGAAAGATGCTTATTTGATTTCTACAAGCTTGAGCTTCCTATTGATAAGAATTTATTTGAGGCATGTATATATTGTGCCTTCAACATGGGCTCGGAGTTGATGGGTTAAGTCCACCAAATAATGAAACCAGAAGAGAGGAGTGGCGGGCTGCTCCATTAAACTAAAAAGTACGCCTCAGCCGTTGAGTTTTTTGTGAGCTTAGAACTGAACTGGGCTAGAGAAAGATTGGCCAAAACTCCAACTTGCTGGAACTATATTTGGGAAAACTCTGGTTTCTCCATCAGTGGTTGTGACCCTGAAGGACAAAGATTGACCATTCAAATATGCGTTGGATTGCCAATTAGCACCCCAGTTTCTTGACATAGCCATCCACTCAGTTTTCGATCCTTTAATGGACACAGATTGGATGGATCCAGCCCCTCCCACATTGCTGATCAACACAAGCTCAAAGTAGTCCCTCCCGTTCACACTGAACCTAACCCCTCCGTGCTTTTTGCATGGAACCCTGCACCAATCATATCAATGTCACAAAGTAATTCAAAAAAATGATTTTGTCAAATATTAATATTGTTATATTTGTTTTGTAGTGACCACAATGAAGTTAGACCAAGTCCACAAAATTGAATTGTAAGTTGAGAAGTCATATACTTTAATATGATCATATTTTTTAATCGATGAGAGCATATCAGACAACTCCACTGTGAAATTTGAGAGATTAAATATTTATGAATAATGACATAATAACAAATGGCCTAATAAGCTAGTAACAAATCACTAGATAAACTATGATGTTATCTTTAAATTTTATGTTTGATTCTAATACAACCTTAAAATTCTGATTTAGAAGATAAGGACTACTTTTCAGTAGCGGGTGTCCCTCATGAGTTATATTAATGTTCTTATATAACACGAAGGTAGGAAACAAATTCTAACCTTTGGTACAAGACGGGCACGATTCCTCCTCTGTAAATACCAATCTTTTCCCAAGCGGGTTGGGCCATGTCAAAATGCTTGAGGGGTGGGTTGCACCAGCCTCCATTATTGTTAGGAAGAGCAAAATTGGGAGGGCAAAAGTTTGTGGCGGTTATGGTGATAGATCTTCCTTTGATGCACCATCTGGCGTCTGTTTTGTAATCACATATGATTTTGTAGCACTCACCACAGGAAGCTCCATCATTAAATAAGGCAGTGCTTAAAGCTGCAGTTCTAGTTCCATAACCAGTTGCATACAGATTCCCATACCCACAAGCTCCCCCTGCAGTCATATACACAAATTATGTGTGAAAAAATCAATGTTAGTTTGAAGAGTAGGGTACAAAATAGAATCTAGTATTCAAAGGTTTGGTTACAATTGCTTACCCATAGTGCCTGAAGCATCACTACCCCCATAAAAAGTGGCATGGGCATTGGTCCACCCAGAAGGTGAGAAGGCAAAGGTAGTGATTGTTAAGCTGCATAATCCAATGAGGCTACCCAAAAGAAGCATGACTTTGCCCATTTTTTTTTTCTAGCTTGCTGAATGCCTAAGACCAAGTGAGATGATGAGGTTGAAGGATTGAGAGTAGAAACTGTATTTGCAATTATTGCCATTTCCATGTACAAAAGTTGTGTGTTTAAATAAGGGTCTAGACTAGCTAAGGCAACGATGGCACATGTGAGGTTCTGCAACATAAGAGAACTCAAGAAACAATTTTTATTATTTATCAGATTAAATTTATCTGTGCAAGTCTGAACACCATTCAATCATTCCCACGTTCTCTTTCAGTATTCCTCTTATACTCCCCTTCTAACCCACTCACATGCACATGCCCACATAAGAGCCGTGAATGTTTCAAAAAACCCACAACCCCATTTGGCCATCTAATTTTTTTTAATTTTAGCTCCTCACAGATCCCAATGTCTACTTCTTTCGTCTCACATGGATCTCATGGTTTGTAACTCCATTTGTGGATAAAAAGACAGAATGGTTTTATCAAATGGAACAAACGGTGTAGATCATAACTTACAGGGTCACATGGAAATGATGGCGGTGTCGTTTTTTGTGAGCTACATCCACATGTCCCATTTTGCCTATAAAGATTGTCAGTTGTCTGTTAGCTAGCAACGCAAATAGTCACCGTTGGTTCAATCCCATAATACGTGGGATATTGGACATCTAATAAGTAAATAAGTTATCCAGTTGCACACTGGACACTGAATTTTTCTCATTTTTTAAGTGGAGTGTCCATAGATTACAAGTTTGGTTTCATGCTACGCCATAATTGCACCGTCAAACAATCTAAAAGGAAAGAGCAGAAAAAAGATGAAGGGCGACGCAGCTTATCATGGGAATTAGAGTAAAGCAGACCAAGGAAAAGGGGAAGCTAACAGCACCGTCAAGCCATCTGATATTGCTGAATGCCTAGAAACCCAACCAAAGGCATAGTTTTTTACTTTTATATTTCTTCCCTCATTCACTACAACTTTCTAAAATCATGACTGACCAATTCCACACCCTTCCCCAATCTTTGATAAGCTCCAAAATATCCAAGAAAAATAAATAAATCAAGTGTTACAGCTTTAGATATGGCCTTCAATTCTACATCCGACTCAAACAAGAAAAGAAGGCGGGGTGTAATTTATCTGTGAACAGGAAAAAAAAATACACATTTCCGCTCTTGTAAAAGCTCAGTTATTCCTCCACCGTTTATATACCTCGTTTTTTGTGCCAATAACAGATAATGTTCAATAGTCAAACTTTTGAATTGAATCACTAAAATGGAAAATGATAGATTAGTTTACTCAAATCCTAAAACAAAGTTCTCCGAACAAGGAAACAGATCATTGGTTTTGCCATGATTTGTAACTTACAGCAAATATGTCAATATGGCAAAGGATTTCCAAATAATTTTGTGTAGAAAATAAAACTTCTTGCTCGAAAAAGGAGATGGTAATGAACGTTTTCACATAGAGAAATATGAGCAACTACGGGAAATAAAGACATCGTGACAGCCACGGGTAAGATTAAAACAGCCAAGAAGTCACCATCATCTTCCTCTTCGATAGTCTTAGCTGAGATAAAATGAGCAAATCAATATCAGAAATCATCATCATCTTCCTCTTCGATATGCTTAGCCAATTCTTGCTCTTGTTGATGTCTTTCTCTCCTCTTCTCGGCACTCTCCTTTTCCTTGTGTACGTTTGGCGGAAAACGCAGTGCTAGAACAGCCTCATTGTGCATGTTAAGACAAAAGGAAATCCGAGAATTAAATGCCAACTGAGGCTCGTTTGTAGAGTAAATATCTCCAGTTTCCTTCGATACCATCCACCCATCAGCATGATCCAATGAAGCATCAACAGCCCCATCACGGATAGCCTTTGCTACAATGCTCTCAGCATCAGCAACAGGATTAGCAGAGTTCAACCTCAACTTTTTAGCTACATCAGCTAGCGATATGCGTGATGTTGCGTAAACCAGTCCTAATGACATTATGGCGCAGCCGAACAATCAAATTGTGAGTTCCATCTGTATTGAAAGTTGTACCAAACTTCTCTGCAACATTCTTAAACAAATCCAGGTCACCAACCCGAACAGCCTGAAAGTCCACAACGTGATTCAACACTACCACAAAGAAGCACCACAATAACTTTATGCTTGACTTAATAAAACAAACTGTATCAGATTTGGAAGAGAGCTCAAAATCATGTGAAAAACATTCGATTATGATTTAGAAACACATGAAATAACTTCTAACAAAGCATCAATTGAACATATACACATGCAAATGCATAAAATATTCTATATTATTGAATTTCAACAAAAGTAAGCTTGTTTTAAGGTATTTCATAATTTTGAACATTTTTCTAAATCATTTGATAAGATGCTTCTGAAAAGAACTGTAACTTCTGCTGTAAAAAACATAAATAATAAGTCATGGCATTCCAAACAGAACCTTAGCCTGCCACAGATAAAACAAGAGCAAAGCAAAATAAGAGAATACAGAAATATGTATAACAACATGGTTCCTTAGATAGTCAGAGGTGTTCACTGCTAAATAATAGTTGAACTGATTGAAAGTTAAACCATAAAGAACACGGCATTTTGACTGCATTGTTCATTTGAAGCACTAATCAACACTATTTATCTATAATATGATGGTAGTCACTCTTTTGTTGCATAATATTTAGAGAGATTTCTATTCACAGTTTTTTTTTATTTGATACAGCTCTTGCCGTGCATTTGATGCACATTGTGGGCAACACAGGTCAATCAACACATTACATGGGACTGAGTCACATAACTCTTTTGTCAACTGTTTGATGGTCAATGCATATCAGAAGTAGTTTCGGAGGTGGAGTAAAGGGTTGCATGGGATACACTACCTGATGAAGCTTATTGGTTATTGGCATTGACAAGGTTTCACCAAATTGATGGATATTTGTTCAGGTTTACTGAGTAATAAATATTTAGAATTCTGTCCTGTGCCGCATCTTTTTTCTGTCTGTGAACAAATTTTGTCCAGTCCTTCCTTTTTTCAGTAATTAAATATACCCTTAAATTAAGTTTGATAACTGCAATGCAGAGAGTAATTCAATATTTAGTATAAATTTGTCATATCATAAAATAAATATGAAAATAAAATTGCCATTAGAAAAAACCCACATTAAGCTCTCACTTTATTTAGTATTGTAGTAGTATATTTTCTTGAAAATGTTGAAAAATAAATAATAGTAAATTGAATGAGTTAAATGATGAAAAATAAAATGCATACTGCAATAAGCCAAAATGGTATGAGCTTAAGCATAGAAAGTGTTGCAATGAATGCATAACTGTAAAACAAGAATAAATTTCAAACATTGGGATGTTATCACAGACATTAGTTTTTATTCAAAGGCTTACTGAATTTTTTCATAATGTGGTTCAATTTTTTATTAGAGCTTATTCAAAAGTTTCTGTAGTTCTAGGTTATTTTGATATAGGGACCAAAGTTGAAACCTTAAACTGGGCACCTCCCAGCAACCAAGATGACCCAAGCAGCCAAAAAGTTTTCCCATGTCAGCCGTCAATTTTCTTTCTTGTCCACGATACTTTCGTCAGAAGTAGACTATTCCTTCTTTTCAATAAAATCAGACTAAAAGTAGTATCTAATAATGATTTGCAGTTTTCCCGTGTCAATTTTAGTCAAACAAAGCATCAGTATACGATTTCTCTTGTTTATAATATACTCAAATATCTATCCTTAGCAGAGTAGCAGAGCAAAGTGAACCCATACTCTTCAAAGTAGTGTAGTAGTTTTCAGCAGCAGCTGTCTGTCAAGACCAAACTTCCGCCTTTTGACGTTCTATAGTAGCATTACAGCGATGGGACTAAACCCACCTCCCCTCGAAACGTTTTTGTTTAGTGGTTCTGTGGGATAAAAGTACTCATCCATTTTCTGATGTATTTTTGCCTCCGAAACATTAGAGGGTTTGAGACCCTACTACCTCAGTCATTTACAAAGTAAAAAAAGTTACTTCTGTTGAACTGTGTTCCTTCGCATTTTACAGGTGTAAGTTCTTTTCTTTTTCTATTAGTTTAACTATTCTCTCCTTTTTTTATAAAGTTCCTGTGTTCCTATCGCTCCTGGATTTATGGTGTTGAGTGTGTAGACTTATTATCTATCATAAATTCCTTCATAAACATTTTTTTAGTAACTGCCCATGTAATATAAAGTATTTAGTTTGTATTATAATATTTAAAACAATGGCTATCCAGTCTCCAGCAATCCTATCATAACATTTTCCGGACTAGCTGCTACAAACTGCTGTCCTGGACTGATAACTATAGTGTTAGTGTCAATAATATAGCCACAGAGAACCAATTATGTGTCGAACATTTCATCTGCCACATCAAAATTTTGAAAGAGTTATACCATAGGATAGTTGAATAAATAGACAAGACAGCAAGCAACATAATTGCCAAGCAATTCATAAAAAGTGAAACTATAGGAAGTAATCATACGATCAGATCTAATATTAGAAATTCACTATTTAATGGACCTTAAAATATCTAATTCTGGTTTATAATTTGTGGACTTACATTAGTAAGCTCAAAGTAAGGTCTCAAAGCTTTCTCCATTCCTCTCTGCATAAAGACATTCCTCTCAGGCACTTCTCCCAATAATAAACGGACTATCACAGCCCACTTGTTACACTGAATTCGAAAACCCCGTGCTGCACTGGGAGCTTTGCGAGCAGCCTGCAGGAGAGACTCTTTTGCATCGGTATACTCCAGCTGAATTGTCCGAATTTTGCCTAGGTAGAAGAGATAACGACAAAACTAAAAAACACAACACGCGTGGATAAGATGGCAAGTAAAAAAGAATCTAAGAAACAAAAGGAAATTCAAACAAGACTAACTAAATATATGAATCTCAGAATCATTGAGAAGGTTCAACACAAGGGCATCATTGCAAAAAAAGTCTCAGGCCAGGTACACAAGGTGGAGATTGCATTCAGTACCACAGGAAACAAATCCCCATACCTGCTGATTTGAATGGGCCTCAAAACGTGGAGCCTTAGACCTCAATTTCTCTGCCTGATCATATAGGTTGTAGTGTAGGTAGTTACGAAGTAACAGATTAAGAAGTGTTTCCTGCATCAAGTCACCAGGTAAGTACACTGTACAATACATGACCCACCTATAAAACAAACAAAGTAGAAAACAAACCTGACCCAGCTCATCATGGCGCAGGGTAGCAATCCGGTGCAATGCAAGGAGGTTGCTAAAATAAAAATGATATTTAGTATGGAATAAATTACATCTCAATTAGGTGTAAATCCCCTCGTAATGTCTTAACAGTATAAAAATCTGCACCAGAATATCCTTTTTTTAATTGCATAGATAATAACCAAACTCACCCTCTAATTTCAGCAAGATCTCCGGTAAGCTCATAGCTATACGAGTAATAAAAGTACAGTCTAGATGCAATAACATCGACAGTTCTTCTATTCAAGCTCTTCAGCCGAACAATGCTAGCTGAGGAACAAGATTTGGCCTAAAATGAAAAATCAAAGCAACCTTAGCATATATTGTGCAGCCTATTGGCATAGCTGGTAAAAATATAAACATACAGAAATACGACTCAACCGCATCATATCTTTTCTGGTCAATTAGAAAAAGTAGGACAAGGAGGTAGCAGTAGATTTCTAGCTCAGGCAACAAGTGTTTCGCCACCGGGTTTTGAATGACAGATGTTGCACTGTCCACTTCCATCTCTCGATCACCCTCCTATACAGCCAGTTACGAACACAAAGACCATCATCCATTAAAACATTGCAAGAAAACAGTTCAATATTTCATTCATATACATAAGTTCAATGATTACGCAAATAACTTTATCAAAGCCACTGACGAGTACTACAAGATGGGTATAAATATATTCAAAATTAGAAACGTACTTCTTAGGCATTACTAAAACCAAAAAAAAATATATATAAATCATTATCATTATCATTATAAATTAGTCTTCTATATTACATATACTTACAAGTTTTGTACAGTGGTATTGGATTTCCATAGAATGATTTAAAAGCTTGGATACAATGCAGTATCAACAGCGCCGGCATCAGATATGTATACAATATAGATATGTGAAGCAAATTGAAGAATGGACGTCTAAGGGAGAAAGTAGAAAGAAAATTCGACATTAGCTTCTCTATAAGCTAAGCTTGTGTACATGCTAACTTGTAGAGGCTTTCTTATCTAAATTTTCGTTTTTAACTAATGCTAGTTTATGTCGAAGCTCATTTCATTTATTTTTCTTATTTTCTCTCCGAAAAGTTCTTATGGAGAAATTCGTACAAGCATGCTCTAATAATGTTAACAATAGTATAGTTAATTGAAGTGAAACAAGAGAACAAAATTAATTACCTTGGGACTAGGAAGATAAGAGGAAAGCTTCGCGTGAAGTTCAGAAGCAGGCACGAGAACGTAATCAAGAAAGGATGAGAGGAGAGGTGCCGTAAGTTTACGTCTCAATGCAAATGTGAGGCGCACGGCACGAGCAATTCGACGGACCTCCTTTGAGTATGAACCAGTTTCAATGATTGATGATATTTCCTTCAAATCTGTGGGTGAGCTCAAATTCAGTAGAATTAAATGGAATTACGCTTCAGAGACATAGTGCGGTTTGGGGAAGAAACTTACGATGCAATGTAGATGGAAGAGCTGAAGAAACTGAGTGTGAAGGCGTTGCCTGATCTTTCATTTCCACGTCTTCACTCATCTTCCTCAACAACACTATCTATTAGTGTCTTTCGATCTGAAAATTACGTAAACCCTAACACAGAGGGAAGGAGAAGCAGAAGAAGAAGCAGAACCCAAGAGCACGATAAATAGATTCGGTAGAGGAAGCAACTTCGATCACAAACTATCACCTCTTTTTCCAAAGTTAAATGCACCAAACTTTCTTTTCGTCTTCTTCACACTTCTATTTTAAAAAAAGAGAATTAACGCAAGTTTAATCTCAAGAACAAAATGTACCCGAGAGTTTTCTTGTGTTGGTAAAAAAAAAAACCTAGAACGAAACACCCTCAATGTAATGCCACATCACCATATTAATTTTTTCTTTTCTGTCCGTATGTGATCCATTTTTCTTAATCCATTATGCTAATTAAAGTTATTACAAGTGCATATTTTGATCAAATCAATAAATTTTATAAGTAAATTAAATATAATCGAAACTTTGTTTTAAATTTAATTATACAATTTTAATTTATTAACTCTGTAAATTTAATTGAATATTCTATTTTGAATTTAATTATGCAATTTTTAATGGGCTGTATTATTTTGAATTTAATTCTGAAACTTTAAATGAATCTGTTTTAATTTTATTTTAAATTTAATTTTCTGATTTTAATTATGAATCTTTATTATATATAACACAGTAAGTGATTTAATTTTATTAAATATTTTTTATAATTATCTTAATATATTTAATAATGATGGATACATGTTTTATATATAAAAAAAATCATGTAGCAGCAAGAAACATTTTATTATTAACTATTAACCTTTATATCATATACGACGAAATACTTGTTAAAAGAACACTAGTCAGTTTAGAACAAACATTTTTATTGAAATTTCATTAAATTACTTTTCTTATTTGACAAATTCATCGTTGAAGTAATTAATGTGATCATTTAATTATGGTAATCGATCATCTACTATAATGGATGTAGTAAATTTATGAGGATTAGTGATAGGTAAACTAGTTGTCCCTTTTGATTAATGTTATCTCACATAATTATTGTTAGTCATCCATATGAATTGCTCAGGTCATACCAAAATGGTCCAATAAATCTGTTCTTGCATTCAAAAAACCTAGTAGATAAATCTAGGACATGCAGTTAAAAAATCGGTGTTACCACAAGTACTGTAGTGGATAGTAATAAAAGTATGGATTTAATTACAAATTACGCAAATTGATGTTGATAGAATATCAAAACCAAAAGTCTTTTCACATCCCTGCTCGTGAGAAAATCGTCCCGGCAAATCAAAACAAGCATCCCCTGGATGAATTACTTTAAATGACAAAAAAAAAAAAATATCGAAAAGGAAAAGGCATGAATTTAAACATTTCTCTAGAAAATAAAAATTAAAGAATGAGATTCAGGGCCAAAACAGAAGTACAACTGACCAAGGTCTAAAACAAGGGGTGCCTTATGTGGCAGCAGTCTCAAAACTAAAAGTCTACATAAAACTGTAAGAAGAAAATGCCCTACAGTTCTTCGGGCCCCAGAGAAAAAGAAGGGGGAAATGAAGAAAATTGAACAAATAGAAGAAAACATAAAATTAGACATGGCTTTGGCTTTGCTTCACTAGTCAAGTCAACTGCACTGCACTAATACCAGCCAACTAGTTGCATCAGGCAGCTGCTTGGATTGGCCCATTGGATCTAAAGCCGCCACGGCCCCTTCCACGATATCCACCCCTGCCGCGGCCACGACCTACAACAAAATTTAATTACAATTATTAGTTAACTTAATACCCTCATGACTATTTGTCAAAATATCAGTAACAAGTAGACCTTTTTTGATTAATCGTAACAAATTATTACCATATAAAGCACAATCTCAAGAAGCTTAAAAATTAAAAAGTACTGGGTGAAAAATATCAAAAGGTTGAATTGGGCAAAATAATAGAATATTTCGCCTCCCCCAATCAGCTCTACAAAGCATAATTCAAATCAGAACACATCTCCCAGTCTTCAAGGGTACCCTTGAATGCACGAGTATGATGTTGGATATGATGTAAAACATGGAGGTTAAAGCAATATATGAAACAGCACAAGTGTCCAGACAGTAAAGAGCCAGAAGACACAACAAGTTTAATCACTTCCAAAACATCAAGAACTAAAACTGTACAAGCAAATAGCCTAACACTGGCAGACAGCCCACACAACCAGTTCAAACACTTTCAGAATATCAACAACAAAATTTGAGTGTCAAACAATGATAGCCAATGTACAGAGAAGTAACACACAAAGGAACAATAGTAGAAATGAATTAATGATGTACCACGGCCTTGAGGTACATCTTGGTTGTATCCTCCATCTTGCTGCACATCAAATTGAGGCCCATTGTACCCTCCCCTTCCACGACCACGAAAACCACGTCCTCTTCCTCTACCCCTGCCCCTAACACTTCCTCTATTGCGATCCCAACCACCATTCTCATAATCAGCTGAAATAAAACCATTCCCTGAAATAAAATTCAGCAGCCATATAAGAAAACAGCACAAGAATTTCTTTCTAAATTGTGGAAAAGATGCTTTGCGAACTCTAAACACGATGAAAGAGACTGTGGACACATTTAAGTTGTTGCCTATTAAAACGGATCAAACATCTATCAAATTAAAAATCTAAATATATTCACATATCTGAATAGCACGTGCAAAAACTTTCTCACAAGTGACCATCCGTAACATTTAAGGCAATAGTTTTAATTAAAATTGCCACATACATAGGGAAAATATACAGTGGACTAATTGAAATAACTCCATCAATCACCACAGATAATTTATCCTGGTCATAACATACACGTAGTTCATATCAGACATACCTCTTCCCCTTCCCCTTCCTCGACCACCACGACCTCGAACACGGCCATTAGGTGAACCCTCTGCAGAACAGACAAGTTAAAACAGTTGTAAACTATTAAGTGGGGGAAGCAACTTACATATACCTACCTCCTTCATAATCAAAATCTGTAGCAGCCTTCACCTGGTCAGCTGGTAATGGAGGCTGATACCTAAGCGAACACAATAAAGTATAGATTTCCTTAAATTCACACAAGTCAAAATAATAATAATAGTAGTAGTAATATGACTTGCTTCCCTATTTCGATATCTAAAATCTCGAAACCTGCTAAAGAAATACATGCGTTAGTATATATACTCTCTACTTTCCTATCCACAAACAGAAGTTTCTTTTATTTTCCCTACTTGAGTTTACCTTTTACAATTAAGATTTGCTATAATCATCATATCATCTATGATCTTCATGTCATTATCATATGTGAAACAATATCAAATGCATACCTGTTATGAAAGATGGAATTATAAGACCAGTTGTTTAAGCTTATTTTGAAGAACAAGCGGTTTTTTAATTAACAGATGTTTCCATAAAAATAAATAAAAACTGAAAAGTAAACGAAAATAGTTTTGGATCTTTTTCTCACTCTCAAAATACTTCTTAAAAAAGTTTAAATAAAAGATGTATTACAGAATCACTAAGCAAAGAAGCACTTACTGAGGGAACTAAAAATCATTAAGATCACACTTACAAAGAAAACAATATCTCGGCATTGATATTCGCAAACTAAACCCATTATCGTTCTTCCTTCTAACATTTTTCATTTCTAGAACCTTAGCAACAAAAATTTAATACCAATCTCCTCCAAATGGAAAGGAAAATAATTTGGGTAATGTAATCAAACCTCACACTTTGACTGAAATTCTAACGTGTACACTTCGCTTCAATATTTCTTCCAATTCAAACAAAGCCTTCTCCAACATATCTAACTTCCCAGGATTCACAATACTAATTTACTATTATAATAGGTAATCTAAATACATACAAGAGAACTGATTTTCGTGTACTGAAGCAGGTGTTTGAACTTAATTTCAAAGCTGAAACTCAATGCATTACTGCAAGACTGAAATAACACTAGGAACCCTAACTCTTCGTGAATCAGAGTATAGTATTGGTGATGGCATCAGCATAAAGGATAGAAAGTCAACTTACCCCACAGAAGATGTATCAAGTTCATTCTTTGAGAGGGTTATTGTTATCATTGACACATGCCTTGTTGTCTCCAAACTGCAAGACGATAATGTTAAAAATAATGTAAGTAGTAAGAACCAGCATCCACCTGATTGGAATGTTTAACAGTTAATCCATTTAAAATTAAAGTACTATTAGCCAGAGACTCTTACGGAAGGAGGCCTTCTTCTAGGGGCTCCCAAGTATCAGTGATATCAGTGGATCCAATTGCTGTATTCTGGTGGAGGCCCACAATTCTCCTCTGCATTAACCCCAAGCAATATACATAAAATAAAATCCTCATTAAATGAAACAACATACCAAGAAAGTGATCAGCTCAGCTACTGACAGTAACTAACAGACCTTGATCAACTCCACAATAGTTACGGTTTTGTTGATTGCTCTCCCCATTGCTTTGAAAACAATTTCATTAGAACCTTTCTCCTGCAAGGACACATAGGCAAGTTAAGATGAGCTTACACGAGTAGACCAGAAGAAGAAAGACTTCACACACAAACTGAAGAGCCCAACCCAAATTATTTTTCAATTATGAGGGAGATATTCATGACATAACTTCATTGAACTTTTACTTTATTCAATGTATGACTCATTATATCCACTTCTCCAGATACCAGAGAATGTTACAAGACAGAATAAAAGGGAACATAGACTACCCCACCACCCACGCACACTTCCAATACAAACAAACATTTAAAAAATGGGAGAGAAGAGGGAAAGTACGAGAGGAGTTGTCACACCATACGCTTCAAATTAAATTCTGATTATCAAATCAAACCTTTACATTAATCGTAGGTATACTCGTCATAATAAATTTATTAGTCACTTCGTTTTTTCTTTAGTTTAAAAAAAAAAAGTACACACAAAATATATAAAAGTACACATTAGTAGGGTAAGATACCACCTACCACACACTACTGATCCGTTTTCATTCCCTCCAGAATCGGAATCATAAAATTGCAACAAAAACAGATGCAAAAGAGGGCTAAACAACCAAATAAATAAAAAAAGAGGTCAGGTTCATTGTCATGCACATTTTCAAGACTTCAGTGCAGAGGCATAATAATTATCACAACATAGGCATTCACACACAGCCAGTCAGAGTTTCCAGGTTTCCTCAGTCCTCGTAAAAGCTCACCCTAATTTTAATTTAGGTTTTAAAAATGTTACCTGAAGCAAGCTCATGGCGTAGGTAATGTAGTTCCTCATCCTCCCCTGACTAGTGATACGGATCTCGTTTTCATCGATTGGAGTTTCAGCTCTGGGCTTCTCCACCTTCTGGTACCGATCCATCTACACCACAAAACAAATAACAGAAAACAAAGCAGAAGCATCACCAACAACATCATACAAGCATAAAATCGAGAAAAAAAAAAACGGCAGAAAAAGCAACTGAAGTTGAAAAATGAAAAATCAGTGAGAAGGAAGAATTGATCTGCGGGTTACCGCTATAGCTTAGGATAGAGTTTCCTTTGCGAACGAACACAAAGAAGGAAGCCCTCTTCTACGGCTTGTATTTTCTATTGCGCCCTAACCTGGTTGCTGCGATGTGTTTCACTTTATATACCTCCTAACACCCGACACCCTCTCTCTCTCCAAACTACCCTAACCAACTCACTCCTTTTCCGATTCTTCTCCAAAACCCCTGCCCAAACCTCCACTTAATGGGCCTCTCTCGGCCCATTCCCAATGGATCATAATAACAAACCATTACCACCATATCCATAATCTTTCTCTCATTCCGCGCACTGTTTTAAAAGTGCAAAACCTTCTACATAGCTTTTTTAATTAACACGTGTGTTTTTGTTTCTTATATTATTTTACCAAGTATAACTACTGTTATGTACTAAAAAGTTTACATATATATTGCATAAAATGGTATTATATTCGATCTTGTTTATTTTAGAATATATTTTTTAATTTAATTATACGTAACATTTATATTATTATATGGAATGATACAATTTCTGTAATTTTTTTCTATTTTTATCTAGAAAATAGTATAATTTATTAAATAAACATAGTTTTATCTATAACATTAATAAAGGGATTCACCTTTTGATTATTTTTTTAGTGTACACAAATATTTTATCATTTTATTCTTTAAGTATCCGTTTTTCTAAATTCAAATCAAATACATAAAAAATTCCTACACAATATAAAATTAATATCTGTAATAAAATTACAAAATATATAAATTTCAGTAATTTTTATTAATTTTTTATAATTTAATATTTTTAATTAATTATAATAATAATTTTCTTCATTATCATAAGAAAAAAAATTTAACACATGTCCATAATTGTATAACTTCTCAATTTAAAAATAAGTGCATATAGATTTTCAATATTTATCTTTACAAATATAAAAAATTAATATATTATACTTTAAAATCCATTATTTGATCTATATATATGATTCAAATAATTTATTTAATAAAAAAATTAAATCAGTTTTTTAATATAATCATATCATACTTTAAAAGTAAATTAACAATATAAACTAAACAATAATTCTTATTATCAATTAAAAAATTATAATTTACAATAAACAAAAGCTTAGTTTATATAATCGATAAAAAAATTACAAATATTTATCAACATTAACAAAAATATATAGTAAACTAATCATGTCTCGTCCTAAACAGAGTACTCAACAATATTCTAATTAGAGCGAAATAGAAAAAAAAAATATATCTACGAGATTAAATGAAAACTAAAATATGAATATAAACATGCATTTAGGAGAGGAAATATATAAACTTTTCAATTTGAAGTTATTTAATTTTAAGTAATTAAATTACTTTCTTAAATTCATAAAATTATTTTTTTAAAATTTTCCATTTAAGTAACATAAAACATTTTAATTTTTTAAAAAAATTAGTTGAAAAGATTTTTTTTACGTATTTTAAGAAAAAAATAATGTTAATAATGATGGTTATATAAAGAATTATGAATGATTACAGGAGACTCACTTTTATATTTAGATAGTTTATTTTTACTTTTTAATTTTAAAAAATAATTAAGAATAAAATAGGAATATTAAATATGTATTCCATTTATCTATTGTTATTAAAAAAAATATTTATCTTTTTAATTTTAACATATAATTAAAGATAAAATATGAATATAAATATATAAAAAGAAATATTTTTTTCATATATTATTATACATGAATTACTCTTTAAAATTTCTCCATCCAAATACTACATACTTATCTAGAATTATAAAGTTTCTTTAAATAAAATTTTGCTCGTTCAAACAAGTAAAGTTAGAGACTTCCAACCATACTTACGTAATGAGAGACGAAACAATTTGCTTATAAAGAAGGTCGAACAAACATGTATAAACCTAAATCATTTCGATAAAATTTAGAATTCTAAAGTGTTATAATTAAAAAATATCTTTCAATTTTTTTATCATATATTCATCATTACTCATCAAAATTTACTTCTCTAGAGTAATTATGAATAACTACTTATCTATTGTTAGAATTAAATATAATTAGACCCAAACACTTATATTTTTACTGTTTTAACTAAAGTTTTTATTCAATTATGTTGTTTATTTCCTGTTTTATTGCTCATATGAGATTTATCACCATAGATCTTCTACTGGGAGTTGATTATTATTAGAAGATGTTTTTAAAATATAAATATGAAGAAAACACCTAATTGATATTTATACTATGATAGGTTAATTCTAATTAAGCATGATTAAGCCCTTACTTTACAAAGTTTATTATTTGACTGGAATTTATAAGAATTATGTCCATTTGTTTAAGAAAAATAAGATTTAAAATTTGAGAAAATTGATCATATAATTGAAATATAATATAGACTGTTATTTTATTGATATTGTATTTTAGGTAATTTTATTAAATTTCACTCTGACTTCTAACTTACATTTTACCTCAGGGCTTTGCACATCAACTGTTGAGCAAAAAAAAAAAACTATCTTTTCTTAATAGTTGTTTTATTTCAATGATTGCATAGTCTAATTATATTTCTTTTCCTATATTTGAATTTATATTTAGGTAAGTTTTATTACTGTCTTTTTAATATTTGATACTTAAAACTTACATCTATACTACTAATCTTGGATTTACATCTATTTTAGTCATAGACTTTGTGTGGTGGCAAAAAAAGGTTAATACTATGAATCCTAGACAGAAGACACCATTGACCAAAGTCTTGCTCGCTCTATCAACATTAATTTTTTCTTTATCCAACACGGTTCCTCTTTCGTAAATCACAACACAGAGCAAAAATGATATCTTAGAAGTAAAAAGTATCTAAAATAAGAATTTCTAAATCCCATAGTTGGAGAAATACTCTTGGCTATTCCTAATTTTGGCTTGTCTATAACAAGTTATTTAATTCATTCATCTTTATTTTTAGGCTACTTGGATTAATACCAACTTTTATCTTATTATTTTATTATTGATGTTATGGATTAAAATCACTCCATCTAATTTTAATAACTTCTTTTCCCTGTAGTTTAGTTTTTTTAAATAAATTTAAATATACTGTAAAGCTTGTACTGGAATAATGGAATTTGTATGCTTTAGATTAAGACCATTCTTTTAATAATGTAAACACTCCTAAATCCTCTGACAGCACTGAAATTTGTAGCTTTTATTTTTTTCAATTCTGGTTGACTATGGTTAAATTAGTCAAATCACCCTATAGAAATTCCTTGATCCTATTATGAATACACCCATAGATTTTATGCTTGCAAATGGTATTGTTTTGAAAATTCCTGGGCAGTCATAGCTTGCAACCATCGATGGATCAAAACTGCTCTCATCCATATTCAATGGCAAGTGGTGAAAAGGAATCATCCACTTGAACAGAAAGGTACATTCTCTGAGGGTGAAACAACTCATATATATTATTCGATTGGTTTTAAAGGAACATAACAAAAATTACTGCAAAATATGAAAAAAGGACCTCGATACATGCACTGTTGCAACTTGCAAGCGATAGATCGAATTGATGTTTGATAAAAGTAAATCTAATGCATAGAACACGGAAAAAATCTGCCTGCAACTGTGGATGTTGCTTTGCTTTGATGGATTCTAATTCAATTGGTGAAGAAAAAACTAAGTGAGGTGAATAATAATTTGTACCATAATGGGTGTTGCTTTTGCATTGGTAACTTGTTTTGCAAAAACTGAATTGCTTATAGTGGGAGGTTGTAGTGAAAAAAAAAAATTAGCTGCATTTTTTTTTATCTAACTTTCAATTTGATGTTGAATTGCATGTTGCTTAAAAATTATATCTGATATGTTAACTCCAAGATTCATGTAGCAATCATAAGGTTGAAGAAACGAAGATGAATGGTTTTGATCTGCAGGAATCACAATGAAATGAAACTAATAATTAGCATTAGAGAAAGTGTTGTGAAAGAGAAACTTCAAAGGAACCTCACCGTTGACTGAAGAGATCCCACAATAATAATTCCAATGTTTGAGATTTGGGTTGGGACCTTAAATTCAAAAGCTTGACACGGCGCTGACTCACACCGCATAACATAAAGTTCAGAGATATTCAAATAGTTTGGTATATATGCTTTTTACACTACTAATCAATTAGTACAAATTGTCCCCATAATAGCAGTTTTAATATGATTAGTGTAGAGGTGAAAGATATTATACAAAATCATTTCTGATTAGATAAATAATAAATTATTTTATTAAACTTATTTTTTAAATTTTAAAGCCTTTTCTATTTTTTCATACCACAATTAAAACCACGTTCAATTCACTCTCGTCATTATCTTAACGATAGAGTAGTTTTTTGTAACACGATGAACTATTGCTGTTATTAGGTCATAGACATTAAAGTCTAATATTTTGGACAAGTTTAAACTTTTAAATAAATATAAATATTTATAATTCCTCGAGAAACACACTTGTGAATCAAGGTGTATAAAATATATATTAAATAAACTATTTTTTCGCTTTTTCTAGTGTTTAATTGAAAAACAAATTATTTTTCACGCTGTGAATGTTTGATCATCACTTGAATTGGATTAAAAAAGAGCTATTTGGAAACAACTTTTAGAAATAATTTATCAGATTTGATTATTATTTATATTAGTTGATTATTTATTTAAGATAAGTTGTTATCCCTGATGATAATTAATTATTTACGTTTTTATGAGCTAGCATAGATTTGAGAAGAATAAGATAATTGATTTTTTAAAAATATAATAGATTAATTTATTTTTGGCAATTTTTTACTACTATTGTTATCATATATGTTCATAAAAGCATTCTCAAAATTAACAATTCAATAATGTCTAAAACATCAATTTCCTATCCCAGTGGCTAGGACGTCAACCCTTAACATTATTTCAACCTTAAAATAGGTCCACTAATGCTAAAGGATAGCATTTATATATGTCTATAATATACTACAAAACATCAAACATTTCAAATATCTCTTCTTACTTTTATCGACTTAATCACCATTATATAAAATTCAACTTTTACCATATTCATTCAACTAACTTCAAAATACAAAAAATAAACTCACGGTGTGAAAAGACAATGATACATATTTATTATTTTATTAAAGTCGAATAGTAAGTAATTAAATTGAAGGATCTGCGTCTATGTGCTAACATAATTAGTGAAAAACCCAATTATTTTCATATGTTAAAGGTTAAGTAAAGCAATAAAAAGACTTGTGAGAGAAAAGAAATAACAAAATAACTCAACGTTATCTCTACAACTATATTAGGAAGTATATTTTCTTTTATTTAAAAGTTTTACAATGTATTGTTTATATCTCTCAGTATTATATAATGTGAAACTAAAATCAAATTCTACCTTTAACCATCTTCATATATAGAAGGTTATGTTAAGTGATAACTACATCATTCTATAACTATTTTTTCAACCCTTATTTTCAACACATCACATAGCTTAATTACCATTGTTTTCAAACTAAACTACATTTATTTTCATAGCACTTTGATTTTTTTTCTTTGACCATCTTAATAAATAATATAACTATTTAAAATTTAGTAACAATTATCGTAACAATTTTTGTAATGTAATTGGATGGTAGGTAAGTCATTCGTACTAGGTTAGAGAGTTATAATGAAATTCAAGATTGATGATGCTAATATATCGTATCCTTGTACTTTGCTAAATTAATCCATTATTGGACTTCTTTTCCAAAATAGATGCAACATAAGAACTTTTTAAAAAGTACCTATCCTAATGCTTGTTGGCTTTGACTTTAAAAAAAGTTATTTTGAGCTATATTATTCAAAGAACAACTCATAATATTTATATATGTAAAAAATACAGCATTTGTGTATTGTTTTTTATGTCTAGTCTATCTTTCTGCATTGAATAATTTAGTACATCACAGACTCTGTTTTTATTTTTTTTTCTTAGTTGTATAATTTGTTGTGAGTTATATATACATAACATTTTCCACGTGTTTTCTCCTCAAAACTTCTTACAGCCAAATTCTAATTATGAACCGTAGATGAATCCATTCAATGACAAATTTCTACAAGAAAAGAAAGTACAACTAAGATTGATAAGACTGAGTGAGTTGGTGAAGTTGGGACCCACCCAAAAGAAAGATAATCTTAGTGATATAATTTCCGATTTTTTAAATATATTATTATTTTAACTAAATAATCGGACTAAATACAATGTAAAAAATATATGCTGGCTATTCCATTACAGATGCCCAAATTTGATAAATTTGTTAATTTTTAAAAATTATCTTAAAAATTATATCTAACAGTTTCTCAGTAATTGACAATATCAATAATATGTGAATATTAAATGTTATTAAAATTTATACAGCCATGTACAATCTATTTTTATTTAATAAATTTATTCATGATTTAAATTTATAAATAGATTTAATTAATAATTATAATTTTCATAAGCAGTCAAACTTCGACAAGGTGAATTAGTAATAAGTAGAACTGCTAAAATGGACAAACCCGCTAACATATTATCTGAAAAGTTGTTGCGGTCCAATCTAATTTGATTTAAAACGACAAGAAAAATAATTTTAATTTTTTTAAAATAATATATTTTTAGAGAAATGACATAAAATTAATTTAACGTAACGTTTGGATATAATGATATGATATATAAATTTTATCACATATACATTTAAATAAAATAATAATATTTAAAAAATAAAATTAGTATTATTATTTTTTTAAAAATGGACCGATGTATGAATATCTCCGTACTAACCTAATCCAAGTCCATTTTAGTTTCAGAGTAAAAATTAACTTACTTTAATTTAATTTACTATTTTTTCAATATGTTAGAGACTACTAGAGTTTGTGGATAAAATCAAACTTGTTTTCATAATTCTATATCATCATATAAAAAGTACTTTATATTTTTTTAATTACTCTTCAATGAATAAGAAATAATTTATTTAGTTATTTAATGAAATAATAATCGAATATTATTTTTATTTCAAACTAAATAAATAGTTTTTATACTATAATATAAAAAGATATACACCACTTGATAATTTCTTTATCTTTTAATAAATAAAAAAAATTTATTTAATAAAATAAATAATTGAATATTTTTTTATTTTAAAATAATGAAATAATGTTTCTTTCAAAAAAATACAGTTATATAATTTTTAATATTATTTTTATAAATTTATATATATGTATATATATATACACCGATATGTATTTATTTAATTAACTAGTTATAAAATAATAGAATTATAAAAGTAATAAAACTATATCTATATATTAATGAATCATTGACTCGCGAAAATATGTCTTTTGATGAATTAGAATGCAAATAGTTGAGGTAAAATAATAGTAAATTTGATAAGTGATGCCATATAAAATTAAAAAATAGAAAAAAAAGGATGATAATAAGTAAAATAGAAGGTAAGTGAAGGATTGTAATTTTTCTAATTTAGATATGAGAATTTAGAAGCAGATGCCATAAGTGGTGTACACTAATATAACCTTATCCTATTACCCAAACCATAAATTCTTTAAGTGTGTGGGCCATCGTGAGTCACATATCAAAGCCAAGGAATATATAGAGAATAACACTAAACATATTTATGCTTGTTGGTCTATGACTACAGTACTATAATTCATTACTTTTATGACCACTTTTGTTTTATATTTTAATGAAGTTAGTTTAACACAGTTGATTTTAAAATATTCAATAATGGCTGAGATATACATATAATTTTTTAATCATTAATTAATAGTTACATTTAATTAAGATTTTAAAGATTTTGTAAAAGTGTAATCATTTTTAAGATCTCTTTTAAAACACTTTTATGATTATAATTTTATAAATTTGATTTAAAGGATTTATACAGTAACAAACTTATAATATTTTCAAAGGTTTTAATAAAATTACAAAAAAAAATTGAAGATTCCAAACATTTAAATAAAAAATCATAATTACTATGTTATTTCTTTGGTAAAATAGTTATTTACATATTATCGTATCATATAAGAATATATAAATTAAAGTGCGTTTTAGTAATAGGCGGGTTAATGTTATGATAAATCTTGGAAAATATAAATATCATTTCATATTACACTATTATTAAAATTAGTAAACAATTCTTTTTTTTTGCTGTGAATTTTTATTTCAATAAAAAGACAAATTATTATTATTAGATAATAATATTATCCTACAAAACAAATGTTATAAACAGACATTTTTTAAAATTACTAGAGAAAAATGACAAAGATGAATAAAAGCAGATCATGTACAAGAAACAAAAGCAACACATGCTTAAAGAGTCTCGCCATCTTTTTCATTCAAAATGATAAAATTTATATAAACACTTTATCAATAATTTATGAAGAATGAATTTTAGTAAGTCGTAATTATTTTACTTTATTTCTTTTCTATAAAGACAAATATAAAAAAATATAGACAATTGAAGCTGTTTTATGCAATTAAAGGTAATATTTGCATTAACTCATCTATGATGCATCTATTAATATCTTTGTCATAATATTAAAACACAAATCTTACTTATTATTTCACTCAGTAAATTTTAATATATATATATATATATATATATATATATATATATATATATATATATATTATCAACTTATATTATTTTCACATAAATGAATAATTTTTTTTAATGTATAGTATGCTGCCCCACTATATTTTACATTATGTAACTAAATTTGTTTATTTAAATTAATCATATAAAATAAATAATCTAAACCTTTTTTTACAGGTTGCCATGATGGTCAGCTCGCTCACATCTAAAATCAACTTGTTTTAATACATATAATCATCCCATATTAAAGTTTAAAAAAATAACTATTTTCGTTATTTAATAGTAACAATAACCTAAAAATTAATTCTAGAAAGTAATAGTCTAGAAAAAAATGATAAAAACAATTACTTGAAAACATTAGAAATTTGATGAGAGAACTCTATTATTACATTTTAAGATTATATTTAGATGAAATTGTTTCATATATACAAATTACAAAATTCACAAAAAATATATAAAAATTCAATAAACAAAACATTTCATTATTATTTTTTAATTGTTAAAATATCAATTAAATACTATTCATATTTTGTTATCTTTCAAAAAGAAAAAACCCGAAGTTTTGATTAAATAAATAAAAAATTATTTTTAATCTTCAAAATTGTTGATTCAATACATCAATACTTTTTATAAGAAAAAACCTTTGAAATTTTGTTGAAATTCCATGTGAATAAATCAAGTGTTAGTATAATATGTGAAATAGGTAGTATAGAATAGAAATTTAAAGTGGAGCTTACGTCTCTAAGTAAAAAGTAACTCTCGTAACATTTATTTGATAATAAAGAAATTTTACTTATAAAAAGTTAAAATTTAATTATCATGACTAACCAAAGACAGAATATTTGTATTAAATGAGAAGAAATTACAATTGTCTTTTTATATTAAAATTATAGCCAAATTGTGTTAGTTGTGGAATTATAAGAATGTAATTAAATTAAAAGAAATAATGTTAAGTTAAGAGAGGTGATGAGTAAAGTGGAAATGGTGGTGAGGCTTTTGAAGAGCTTTCCTTGTCACATACGAAACAGTATACGATTTGAGGAAAACTTTAAAACCCAAAGATCCCATACTCATCAATCAATCAATCAATCAAAAACCAAAACTGTTTTCTTTCTTCTCTCTTCACCATTTCCATTTCCATTTCCATTAGTGGTTTCTTCTTCTCCACCCACAAGCTGGACATGCTCGACTCCGTCCTTCTGGCGCTCTTCTTGCCCTGCCTTGGCATGAGCGCCGTTTTCATCGTCTACATGTGTCTTCTATGGTACGCCACCACTTACCGCACCGATCCCCAGCTACCGGCCAAGCCGGTTTCCGACGCCGGCCTCTCCCCTCAACAGCTCCAAAAGCTACCCTCAATCACCGGTAAAGACCTTCTCATGGGCTCCGAATGCGCCGTCTGCCTCGACGACATCGCCACCGACCAACCCGCTCGACTGGTTCCCGGTTGCAACCACGCGTTCCACGTGGAATGCGCCGACACCTGGCTCTCCAAGCACCCTCTCTGTCCCCTATGCAGAGCCAAACTCGACCTCACGCTTTTCTCTTCCTCAGAAAATCCCTGTTGAACTCTACACAACAACCGGTACTTTCACAGCTCAGCGTAAGCCTAAACTCTTTCACAAATCACTGTTTTTGCTTCCTCAATTGGATTCAAACTCTTTGCCTCTGTACAGTTTCTCATTTCTCCCGTGCCCCACAAAATAGTCTCACATTGTTGGATGCGAGGACGTGTGTGTGTTCGATGAAGCACCGGGGTGGCGAACCGCGCTACGCCTTTGTTCCTTTCTTCTTCTTCTTCTTCTTCTTCTTCTTTCTTTAATTATTACCAGTAATTTTGGTCATGGTTATTGATTAGGAGATGGGTCATAAATGTGTTTGTTTGTTTCTTCTCGCTAGAATTCTAGATTTTTTTTGGTAGAAGCAAGTGGGTGTTGATTGAATCAAGGAAGGGTTGATGTGTTTTTTTTTGGTTGAGTGGAATCATCTTTTCAGTGTTTTCTAGACACACATAGTCACATAGAAAATGAGTTGTAGAGAGAGAGGAAGCACAAAGGGAAAGAGATTTTTTATTTTTTTTTTTAATTTCTGACGACGACAACAAGACGAGCCAGCTGCAAAATTTTATTCTATTTTATTTATTTTTAGCATGGGTGAAGAACTTTATTTAACCAAACGATGAATGGGGAAGATAATGTTTCGTCTTGAATTGCTGATAGATACAGAACAAAGCAGCAGCTCAGAAGAATGAGATTTCAGAGTAACGAATATAATTAACCGTGTGAGGTAGTGTTGAATGTGCAATATTGCAGTCAAAAAGTGATCTTCCAGTTAAATCACTCGCCTTTCCTTTCCCGCTGGCAATGGATCACCAGATCTCCTTTTACATACCCCACATGCTTGTCAGTGGTAAAATTAGATTCAGTGAAGAACATAAAATGTGTAGGTACAAAAACTAGAGACAATATAGAAATACATAAAATAATGTTATCATTTAAAAAATTATTTATTGAAACTTCATGTACAAAAGCTATGGTATTGCCTTATCCTTGGAATTAAAAAAATTAATAAATAATAAGCACTGGCATGATGATGAATGCCCCTTTCTCCAGAGAATTTTGTTTTGTCTTGAAACATCATCTTTCACGCATATTCAGACAGGTGGTAAAGACATTATTTTGTTTTCCTACTTATTATTAGAATGAAGCCATACCTCGAAAGACATGACACATCAAAATATTATAAACAAATGTTGTAGGACATTCTTATCTCAACCCAGTGCCCCAATGCTCTTAAAGGAAACAACAACTCTAATGCCACCTTAACACTTAAATGAGTGGTCTTTCAAATTTAATTTAAAACAAACAAATATCTTTTGTATTTTATCATCGTAATCGAGTGGAGTCAATTCAAAGCATACCTTTTTTCTCTATTTGGTTAATTTTAAATCATATTTTAGATTCTCTAATCAATACCCTAACTCTTTAATTAAACTTTATTAAAACTAGAAGTCCATTTTTACACTTGGCTTGTACAAATGCGTAAACTTTGTGTCTATTATATATGTAAGTAAAAAAATTACTTTACTCTATCAACCCCAAATTTAATCCAGAGGGTATACAAATATAGTATACATCTATTTAAAAATTAAAACATTGTTAATATCACATTGCCTAATTAATTTATAATTAAAAGGTGAAAAGTAATTCCTTTTTATCTAAAACAACTATCTCGTGGACCCTCATATTTTTTTATCTTATCTACAAGCAAACTCACATTTAAAAAAATAATGTGATGAATCATAATTAAAAAAATAAATGCCATGGCATGATGGTCAATGAGAAGGTTAGGCAACAAATCCACTAAACCAGTGACCCCTACCCTACAATAGAATAAGATAATTAATTTTGTGCTCAGTGGTCCTAACAAATAGCATTTGGTTGATCACACGTGGAGAAGGGGGGGAAAAAGAAAGAGATTTAAATAAAAATATTTACACTTAATTTCTGTAGAATGAAAAAGAAAATATTGAAATTCTTCGTTTGATTTTGTTTCTCTTTCAAAATTGGAGTGGTATGCATGGAAATGGGAATTTTATATCAGGTAAATTAAATTATATATTTTTATCTAATCATCTTAAGTAGCTAAATATCTTTTCCTGGAAAATACTAATTAAAAAATTGGTTATTGTATACGGATAAAGATGAGAAGTTGATGACATCCAGCTATGTGCATAGAAAAGCAAATAGAAAGTGAGAAAGAGACAAAATTGAACTCAATATGATAGGTTTCTGCTTTCTTCTCCCCCTTTCAAAATAAGTACTAAAGTACTAGTTAATCTACTGGGAAAACCTTCCTATCTCAGGTTTTGCTTTCAAAAAAGTAAACAGAAAAAAGATGGTATTTAATTGGACATCTAGCTAGGCTCCACATTTTTTGCAATACTATATTGTTTATTTTTTTAGAATGTTATAAAAATAATTTATTGTATGTAAAATTTGTAAATAAATAATGAAAATATTAACCCTTTCTAACTCATTAGTCGTTTTACAAAATTTTAAAACATAAAGTTGAAGTTATAATATTCCATAAAATTATAAAAAAATATATTAATTCAAGATAAAAATAAAAAACAAAAGATCAAGCCAAGTGTTTCTTTTACCAAAGTTGTTTTTTGTTGATAAGGCATGACGTTATCACTGTTTATATGTTTGGGTAAGATTTATAAAAAAAAAAAAAAAACTGATCTTGAAGTGAATAATTGATTTTAAAAGTAAGCTGGTAATGAAAAACATGTTTAAAAAGGCTTCAATTCAAAGTTGGTTTTAAATTATAATTAACTCTTTAATGTGAGACACGAGAATATTTGCTTAAAAATACGTTAACTAATATTTCAACATAATTTGATAGATATGATTTGAGCTCGGTTACCTATAATGTTTTTATACAGTACAAAGTCTATTAAAAGTATATTAACTTAAAAATTAATTTCTTAAGATCAAATATATTAAATTTACTTAAAGTTATACTAATTTACATTTTAACACATTTTCAACTATATAATTAAAACAATAATAAAACTCTATAACTATAATAATAAAAATTTACATAAGTTGTTTTTAATATTTTATATTGGTTGTGAAACCGGTGCCACTAGCATAGAAAGTGAGAACTTTTTTCTACTTTAGGTAATAATTGATATAGAAAACAAATCATTTTATGTCACTTAGAAGAAGCATCGTTGTAGTTTAAAAAAAGGAGAAGAAGAAATAGCTTAGAAAAATGACTTTTTTACTTAAATAGTACTTTTTTATTTTTTATTTTTTTTTCAATAATATTCTTTATTTTTTATTTTTCTCCATAGCATTCTTTATTTTTTAATTCTTAAAATAACACTCTTTTATTTTTTATTTTTTATTTATTTTTATGATTATGTGTATTTTATTATAATAATTTACTGGTTGCATTTTTTAATTAAAAATTGATATTGAAATTAAAATTTTTAATTAAAATAAATTAACAATTTGTAATAAATTATAAAATTGTTATTTGAATTAAAATTTGTGTTTTTCATTTGTTAAAAATATATCTAAATAATTAATATAAAAAATAATCTAAAATTGTTGAAATATTTTTGTAAATAAATATTAATTAAATAGTTTAAAATTTTTAAATAAAATTTAATTTATTTATGAATTGTTTTTAAATGTTATGTTTATTACTTAAAAATTGTTAAATATTGAAATGATGCTGTTGAACACATAAAGAGGAAAATAAACGACAATCATATATTCACTAAATAGTTTAGTTAATGGTACACCAAATACTCTGTACAAAGTGAAACAAAAATTTTATGTTTATCAAAATCCAAATTTTATCTTTATCAAAAAATCAATTACATCTTTATCAAAAATCAAATTTTATTTTTATAAAAAATAAATGATATCTTTAATAAAATATCAAATTTTATCTCTATCAAAAACCAAATTCTATCTTTATAAAAAATCAACATTTATCTTTATCAAAATTTTATTTTGTTTTTGTCATTAATTATTTATATATTTTTTTAACAAACTAAAAATACAAATTTTAATTCAAATAAAAATTTTATAATTTATCATAATTTTTTCTTCCTATATCAATTTTAATATAAAAATACAATCAAAAAATTATTATAATTTATTTTAATATAATTTATCATGCCAAATTTAAATTTATTATAAAATATAAAATAAAATAATTTATCATTTTTTCCTATTATAATTAATTAGTTAAAAACCTATAATATATTTCATTTTATTTTCTTTGTATTTTTTTAAAATTTGAATTTAATTATTTTACATTATTTTTTATCTTAATTTTAATAAATTAATAATGAAATTTTTAATAACTAATAAAAAAAAAGAGTGTTATTATAAAAAATAAAAGAATACTATTTTAGAAATTAAAAAATAAAAAATGTTATTGTGGAAAATAAAAAATAAAAAAATGTTAATCAGATAAGAAAGTCGAAAAAAACTTCTACATCAATTATGCTTGCAAGCATAATTGATGTTAAAAGATACACTATCTACATCCTATAAGTAATCAATATACAAAATGTTTGTATTGTCATGACATTGTTACCACTTTTTATTTCATAACAATGCTTTCTTTTCTAATACAGTACATATAACGTGAAATATCTTTTTCTCACTAGTGTTTGGATTATAAGGTAGTGAAAATATTTTATTAATATGAATGAAATCACTAGTTTTATTAATATATATAATTTTTAGATGTCTCGTTTATATATATATATATATATATATATATATATATATATATATATATATATATATATTTTTTATATATCTCTTATATATATATATATATATATATATATATATATATATATATATATATATATATATATATATTCTTTAAATATACTAATATAATTTGTATTACCACCTTGTTCATTTTTTTAATTCTAATAAAATTTGATATGAAATTATAGTTTAAATATTAAATCAATAAGATCTTGTTTATATAAAGTAAGGTTAGATCATAAAAAGAGCAAAGGGAACGAGTTGCATTTTCAGCGTATACAGCTATGTAACAAGATTCTAACTATTCCCGGCAACTTGACAACATATGCTACTTTTCCAAAATGCGATGCTACTTGTTTCCAATAAAAAAAAAAATTATGTTTGCATTTAACACATTTCCGTTTTCAAATTAATTTTTTATATCGTCATTGTTTTGTGTCATTAATAAAATAAGATGTTATAACAAACCAAACTCAATTTACATTGTAGATAACAACCGTTTGAAAAATTAATTTTAATTTGGTGACCCTATGTTACACTGTTTGCCTTGCATTATATGTAATGCATTTTTTAAAAATTAAAAGAAGTTATGTAAAGCTATATTTATATGATATCATAGAGATGAAAGTGAATAATTGTTATTTGTATATGATAGTCATAATCTTACTAAATTGTTGTTGCTGGGCCTAACTTAACTAATAATAACTATGGGATAAAGGGAACATGTTGAAGATGCCTAGCTACAGGCTAAGATGGCCTACTAATGAAAGTTGAGAGTTTGATAGCCAATTGCAAAGTTGATGATAGTTTAATTAAAGAAATGTGAAATGGTTTAGTTGCAGCAGATTAGAATCTGTGGGGAGAGATTGGTGGGTTTATAAGTGTGATTCCTATTTATGGCCCCATACATTCAACTTTTTATCTTGTTTTGTAGTCAATCTATTCAAGCAGTGGATGGATTCAAACCCTAGTTGAGTTTTGATGTGATTATGGTTTATATCACTCACTTTTCTAGGTTTAAGGTAAAATAACTTTTTAAGCTTATATGAAGGTTAATTAATTTTAAGGAAATCTTTTCAATAAATCAACATTAATGTATCGGTTATTGAATTTATTATGAAGGTTTATGAAATTTTGGACGTACTTATATGCCATTTATTGATGTGAGGTGATGCGAAAGCATAGATGTTAAAGTTTCACTCAAGGAAAAATAGACGTTAGTGATGGTAGGTATATGAAATGTGATGTTTTATTCTACGTGAAAGCACATCATTTTGATGATTATATTTTAGAGTTTTATTTTACAAATGTAACCCTAAGAATAAATTTGTTAAAAGAGTATTTAAAAATATCTGAGGAAATTTTTTTACAGTCAGAGAAAAAAATTAAAAAAGTTACAAAGCCATTCATTCTTTAGTTAGATATTAATTTTTGGTGGGTTAACTTGCTAAGTTTAGTTCATTTAGAATGTTTAGTTATCTTTATATTTCTTTTTGTTAAATTATTTATCAATTTAATTCAGTATCTCTTCGTTGGGATTGAAGACTTTAGGAGACTTGTGTTGGATTAGATTATTTTTCAATCTAACTTCGCTTATTCATTAAAACATTACTTGAGTTTTGTTTAACTAGATTATTGACCTTTTTTAGAATGCTCAACTAGTTTTGCCCAATCTCTCGTGTTCTTTTTTTCTTTTTTATTTCTGTCTTCTATCTTATCCTTTGTTTTTCATTGATTATGGTATATTTTTTCTTTTACAAGATTATATTCTCCTTTTTTCGTTTTTCTACGACAAAATCGTAGTCTATGGTTCTAGTTTTGTTTTTTTTTTAATATCATGGTTACTGTTTTTTATTTTTTTGGTTGTAGTTTTGTTTTTCTTTAGTAAGATAACGATTTCTGTTTTTCATTTTTCCTTTTTTATATTCGACAAAGACTAGAATCAGCAGGTACAATACACTATCTAATAGTTGTGTGCTAAATCATCTAATGCAAATAATATTTCTGTATCTAAATTTTATGTATGGAGAACGTTATGTCTGTATAGACAGAAAATATATTTTATGCTAAATTCTGTATGTATAACCTTTTAGTGTTAATAAAATCTTTTATTATTACGAA
>Ga0209700_101137_pt1 | contig 53923 bp, 29 predicted proteins | sample SiratroredBW_FD_187528 | JGI IMG/M metagenome (GOLD analysis project Ga0209700, IMG submission 187528) | Root nodule microbial communities of legume samples collected from California, USA - Siratro red BW (SPAdes) (version 2) | ecosystem: Host-associated > Plants > Roots > Nodule | place: USA...
TTTTTTTTTTTTTTTTTTTTTTTTTGCCTTTTAGAAGTGTTCATGCAAAGATGTTTTTGTAAAGAATTATTGATTTTTTATTTATTTTGAGGTTTACTCTTTGGGATTAGTTCAAGAGGGAAGGAGTTCAAATTTACATTTTTAGATTAGTGAGTTACTCCACTAAATTTTTACCTTTTCAACTTTAATTAATTAACAGCAATAGGAACAAATTAAACATCAAATTAATTTTTTATCATATAAGAACTGCTTTAACTGATAATAAACAAAATTAAAGAGTGATTTTGCTGATTATAAATACTGATCATAACCAAAGTGACAAACAGTCTCAAATTTAGAAGAAAAAAAAATGTGAAGTTGTAGTATATAAACATTAAAAGCCAAGGGGAAGAAGCCAAATTATCATCCCAAATCCCAACATATGAATGAAGCAGTGATTCCTAGTGAATAGGGTAAAAAAATCTATAAATAACACGAGTGTTGTATAGCTGGGAATTCTAGTCACCCTAAATATCCGTTGCCTATATACTCATCTTAACAAAAAAATCAGAAGAAGAGGGAATAGACTATAGTCTATAGGCTTTATGAAACAAAATACATAGGACACTTTTCTCTCTCTCTTTTATCAGTATTCAACCCAATTGTTTTATTAGAGACACAACAAACATTAAAATAAACTTCTCTTTCAACAAAATATTTAAATTTTCATTAACCTCCTTCCATTATATTCAACCCATTTAATCTGTTCTTCACTGCACAAAAGAATAAGAATAACCAGTCTTTCTTTTTTAGTACAGCCTCTCAAATGAAAACTTTGTAACATTTATATTATTTATAGATCAAGTTCTATAACATATTGTTTCATAACCCTTTTTCTTTTTCTTCCTAGCTCTTTCATAAAATAATGAAAAAAGAAAGTATAAGAACTGAATGTAGAAGTAAAAGCAAAGTTTGAAGAAAAAAAAGAAAAAAGAAACATGTATGTATGTGTGCATCTGTCTCCGTGACTGTGTCTGTGTGTGCGTACATATATAGTATTATGATGAAGAGAGAGAAGAGAGAGTGTAGGTGAAGAGGTTGCAGCCGGCCTAAGAAGGGTAGGTCTTAGGAGAAAAGTGAGAGAGAATTGAATTGTTGTTTCTGATATTATATATAGCATATGGCATTCATTCTGTGTTTGTGTTTCTATAGCTAACGGTTTTAGAAACGCAATGCAAGAAAGGAGTTAAGAGAAAAAGAGAAAGATGGGGTCAGAGATTGTTTAGTACATAAGTGTGTGTGCAGCATGATGGCATACAGCTCGATTGATGGATAATTGCAGCTTTATGAGAAAGCGAGAGATGAGAAGAGTGAGATGGGATATGGCATGTTGAAGCAGTCACGAGTTGCTGCTAGTACTAGTGTGCTACTACTGCTCATAGCTATAGATGGATCAAACCCCAAAATTCATGTTGATTTCTCTACCAAAATACCATGTCATCTCCATGCAACAGAATTTGATGTAACTTGTCGGTCCCTAAACTACCTTCCATTGCATTTAATATTATACCCTCTCCCTCTCTCTTTCTTTACCTTCATATAAATTATACACTACCTTTTTCTTCTTCATGTTTTCAATCTAAACAAAATAAAGCTATCTCATCTGTGTTTTTCTACTCAGTTATTTCATAAGATATATTAGAATAAATTTTACTCATTGTAGACAGTGGATGACACTTTTCACATAATATCTTAACACTTCATTCTGTATACTCTTAATAAATAATTATAAAAGTTGTGTACTGTATAGAGAAATCTCAACAAACCTTAGTCTAATTTGATTTATGCTTTATCATGCATACCAAACCAGAAAATCTCTAGCATTGGTTATTTTAATTTTTTTAGTTTTTAAGAAAGAGGTTTATCTTTATTTTTATAGAAGTAGATGTTAAATCTAATTTATCTTTATAAAATTGTCAACACATTTTATTTATATTAAGAATCTTCAACTTCTGTAAAACTTATATAAAGATATGATCCAATAACAAATAACATGATAAATTTTAATAGAATAAGATTTGATATTATATTAGATCTGTATTTTAAATCTAATTCATATTTATAAAAGTAATTTAAAAAATAAGATTTACCTTCACTTTATAAATTATTAAAATATTTCTTTTTTAATTTATGTAAGATATCTAATATTTATAGAACATTTTAATCTTTAAGACAAAAGATTAAATAAATTTCCCTTTCAAAGTAAAAATTTACACAACTGCCAATTAAAGTGCATAATGTTTGTAAAAATTAATGGAGTGTATTCGTATTCCATTAATTTCAACTACACATATTTCGCATCATAATAAAGGAAAAAAAAATATATATGTTTCTTAATTATGTGTAGAGCACATGCATCCTATGATGTCTCTCTAAGCCTACGCCTTATCACTAGGAATGGCATATATATATATATATATATATATATATATATATATATATATATATATATATATTTCACTGTGCAAAATCTTTGTATGGATTTTACGATAAAAGGAGGAACTCACTGATTCTCCTATTTCAACCTCCATGGGTCAACTTTGACTTTTTGAATTCTCCTTGAGGTCCTGTGGAAGGTGGGGTGATAAAGAAAGAAAGAGAAAAAAAAAAATCTGAAGAAAAAATACAGTTTCAATGTATAGAACAGGGATGAAATGTAAATAAGGCTAGTAAGTCGCCTGCTAATATAATTTTTTTTTTCTCGTATAAAGAAATAAACAGAATAAAAAGGGGGAGAATTGTTCGTGTGGGCAATAAAAATAAAGAGAAACATACAATCCATTATATGAAAAGTAAATATTTTCTTGAAAAAGATTTTCATTTTTAATTTAGTATTATTTTAAAAACAGATTTTTTTTTCTCTTCTAATTGTCTAACAAAAGGTAAGGTTTTAAAATATGTAAGAATAATAATGTATTTTGTTAATATTTTATACTTTTCTTTTCTTAAACTAATATTAATATATATATATATATATATATATATATATATTTACTTGTTATTTTTTATTTTAAATAAACAGTATTTTTAAAATAATTATTTAATAAATATTTGAGAGAGTAGAAGTAATATTTACCCGACAAAAATAGAGACAAGTCACAAAAATTTCACGTATCAGAATAAATAATATGAATACATATAAGTTTTATTTGATAATGAAAATAGGTACATATAACTTCGTACCTACCTTACAATGTTCTCATTCTAAGAAGAAATATTACAAATATTAATCATTAATAGTATTTTCATATTTCAAACTATTTTTTTTTTAAGTTTGGCCTTTTTTATGTGTTTTAACCATAAATATAGTGTGTTTGGATAATTTTTTCATAAAAACTTTAAGGAGGAAAAAACTTTTAAGAAAATGAGTTAAAATTAATTTATACATAAAGTATTTTTCTATTTTATTTCTTATTTTCTTCTTCTTTGTCTATTTATAGATAAATTTTCCCAAACATACTAAGAAAAAAAAAACTATCATACAAAAGCTTTGAACTTTGTATTTCTTAAAATGTATTCTATTTCGGAGTCATTAAGAAAGAATCATTATGGTTCGAGACTTTCTTTATTGGTTAAACAAGGATTATTATGTCAGTCATACAATCTAGGTAGGTTCAAAGAAAAATTATGTATGAACTTTTTATATCAGTTCTTAAATAACTTAGTAAGTTAGTTTACTATTTTGATTTTTCTTATAACTAATATAGTAAGTAAAATTCATTAAGTTGAAACACTTCTACTTTCCTCCAACATGGATCTAGTTTTATTTCAACTTTCAATGCACACAAAATATCCAAGTAATAAACAAATTGGTGCAAGGGAAGAGAAAAAACAAAGTGACATCCTCACTTTCACACTTAAAACCTTTTTCATATTTTTCATTTTGCTTTTTCATATACCTCTTTATAGAAAATAGGACAAAAAACAAGCAGAGGCTTCAATTGTGTTTTAATTTTTTTAAAAGAACTTTTCATAAATATCATCTTATGATAATTACACGGACAATAATTTTGTATGATAAGTATTTTGTTAATATCTTTTTAACTTCTGATTCATCTAATGAAATGTAACAGACGAGACTTTATAAGTTAAAAAAATTACTTGTTTAATTTTTTTCAAACTTAATTTTCATAGTAATTCTCTATCTTGGATTAGCTCAAACAATGATAACATAAAAAAGAAAAGAGATAAAAAGAAAGATAAATACATATGATATCTTCATACGGGGTCGTTTGTCAAAGGAGACTATGTCAAAATCTTAATCAACATATTGAGTTTCATTAAGTAAATTGATGCTGTGAAGTAAAAATAAGTGTTGTTTCATATCATAGCCACTCTTAACTAAAACAGACATTCTTTGGCTCACAACCACTTCTTAAAACAAGTTTCCTTTAGAATGTAACCACTCCTAGCTAAAACTAAGTATTCTTTAAAACATAATCACTCTTTACTAAAACGATTATTCTTTGGCACAAAACCGTTAATGGCTAAACGAGTATTCTTTAGAACATATCACTCTTGGCTAACATTCAGTATTCTTAAAAAAAGCAGTGGCTAAAATAAGCATTTTTTCAAATTGTAGTCACTCTTGGCTAACATATGTAAGAGTATATTTTGAACAACAACCACTCTTAGCTAATAACCGAGTAATCTTTGCCAAAATGTCATTATTGACTAAGATACAAAATTTATTTGGATGACGATTAACAAATCACATGGTTGCTCGCTAGAGAGGGATAACATTTTTCAAGTTACACAAGATTTATGCACTCTCTTCTAGCATCGGAAAGTTATTGAAGAAAAAAAACAAATTTAGCTCTTGATCGAATATATCACTCGTGTGATTTGATTTTGAACACATCTTCTTGGTAAACAAAAGTAACAAACATTCCTCACAAATAAGTTTTATGTAGATCAAAGGAGAATATCTTTATAGTTTGTAGTTGGGGATTATGTGTTTCTAAAAGTCAAACCTACCAAGGGATTCATGAGAACTATCAGGTCTAGGAAGTTGTCTCATAAGTTTATTAGCATTTGCATTAAGTTGAGATCCTATGAATGATTGTAATATGATGTGATATGATGTAAATATTCCATAAAGGAAAAACTACATTGGAATGTTTTTGGTTGTCTATTGTACTAGAAATTCGTGCAAGAGATATCTTGATTCCACTAATATTTGAATTACATAGAGAAAAATTGTGAGGTGGTGAGAGTAAAGGAAGATTCTTATAACCTATTCTATGATTTGAAAAAAAGTATAATTTAATACATACGTCTTTCAAAAATAAAATTAAATATTTTGTAATGAAAGTCAGTAGTGTTATGACATTATTGTACTCTAAACTTATATTGTTCAATATATAAGAATGAAAAAAATTTGAAAGTTACGATGTGATAATCGAACGTTACACAAAAACAGTAAATATTACTTTTTTTTGGAAATGTGTGTGTAAATTAAAATTAAAAAATGATATATATATATATATATATATATATATATATATATATATTAAAATAATAAAAATAATAATTTTTTTACCAGGACTAAGATAATAAAAGAATATTTTAATTTAATTTAAAAAAGGAATTTATAGTTACGTAAGTTATGTTATGTATTAAAATAATATTCTACAAAAGACTAATTGACTTTTTCTTATAGTAGACTACTTATTTCTTCTTCACCTGTGATGAAAGTATGAAATTATATGTTTTTCAATTATAAAAAGTTTCATAGTTTTGGTAATAGAAAATTATTATTTACGCATATTTATACCTTTTAACCTTTTATATTATTTTCACACATAACAAATTTAACATTTTTTGAGCTTTTTAAGTTTACTTATTTTTTTATATTTTTATACAAAATAACTAAAATTTGATATCGTGATTTATAACAACATCTGCATGCATATCTTTATATATTATATAAAAAGATACCAACATTTATTTCCAATTAAACTTCATAATTTTTCATCTAATAAGTCACTTGAGTTTTTACAAAATATAGAATGGTATTTTGAAAGAAATACTTTTTAACACTTATATTTATAAAATTATTAAAGAAAATATTCTTGAAACGTTTTTGAAATCTTCAATAACTGAGTTCTTTTATCTAATTGAATATAGGTGTTGGTATCACCACAATCCTTGAATATAAACTTCATGGTGTATGTGTTTTTATTTTATATTAGTAACTTTTATATTCATGTGTAACTTAATATAAGAGGCAAAAGAAGACAATGTTGTCAACAAATAATAATCTATATAATTAAGAAGGATTTAAATTTTTGGAGCTTATAGAAAATGACATCAATCTATATTTACTAAAGCTAGAGTCTAGGATTGCCTTAAATTACCATGAAGGAAAAATAAAGCTATATTACTCTCTTTTTCTAGTTTTCTTTGTTTCGTAAGAAATAAAGTTTTAAAGTTAGAACGTTGTGATCTGCATGATTGATTTTATACCTTCAACTCTTTTTATAATCAAATAAATTAATTTCAAAATAGTAAAATAAAATATTATATTTTTTTTATTTTATAAATTTGAAGTATGAGTTTTATTCATTTTCTCGTATTTCTTGTTGCTTTCTTAATAAAAGCAAAGACCCAAACTCTAACCGATAAAATAAATACTAAAAGAAAAGTTCAAAAATAAATATTAAGAGTATTAAGTTTCAAGTTAGATATATAAGATGTAGACAGATAAAAATTACTGGTTACATATTAAAGTTGCATATTTGGTTATTCTAAAATTATTGAATTTACTTTAATCATCTTAAATAAAAAGAATTGCACATGAAGTAAAAAGTAAAATTAAATTAAAAAAATAGGTGGGAAATATAATGAAAGAAAAAAATTGAACTCTAACATTTTTTCCTATGAATCAAAACAATTCTCTTCTTATTCAATTCTTATATATATATATATATATATATATATATATATATATATATATATATATATATATATATATATATCTTAAATTTGTATTTTTTTAAAATTTATGTGATTGCTTTCTAGCCTCAAATCAATTATAAATAATCTTTTCATTCTTAATGTAACTTATTTGATAAATTGTAGATCACATATCAATGTTTAACAATTTTAATCATTATTTATAATAATATGATACATTTATTGTGGTACATCACACATATGGTAATATTAAAATAATGTCTAACAGCTTTTACCTTTTACCTGAAAATTCTACCCACATTACACGCTGGAGTGTTGGATGTAAGTTGAGTGTGACATCAAACATTACAGAACTTTGTATAATGAAGAACACTTACGTAAGATTAGATCACCAATCAATCCGAGGATTTATTGTATTCTCAGATTTCTGACAAGAACATAAATATATATATATATATATATATATATATATATATATATATATATATTGTCAACTATATTAATAACATAAAGAATTAAATAAATTTATACTTTAATTATATATTTAAATGAAGTTATGTATATATTATTGTTTTTGTGACCATTGAAACAAATTATAACATTTACCCAAAAACAAAAACAATATTCAATTAAAGGCAGGACAAATTCCTATATATGGAGAGATTCTTTTAAAGTTACAAAATAAAGGTTAAATATTTATTTTTATTCAATGTTACCTCCTCTCAATTCAATCCTAAAATATAGAAGTATTAAATCTTACACATAAGGACCAAATTTATTTCCCAAACGTGCACTAGGATTAAATTATATATTTAACCTAATGTAAATTACATACAAAATTTTTGCTACTTTCACATAAATATTTAGAAATTCATGGGAGCTGAAAATATTACGTTGTTCATATATAACAACATACAAGTAAAAAGTCTATAAATTTATAATATTAAGACCTTGAGTTTTTATTAATCTCTTATATAAATTTAACTACTATTTAGTAATTCTCGTTATTGTTTAAATCATAACGGATATAGCAATGTCTCATAATCATGTCCCATAGTAGCCACCACCCATATTTTATTTATGAAAAGAAAAAAAATCAAAGAAAGAAACTAAGCAAATTATTATGAGATGGTACTCCATAGAAATCCAAACAAGCTTATCAAAATCAGAGGGGAAAGCAGAGAAGACCAATAGAAACACATGCAAAAATGGTACTTGTCACTGCCTAGAGTGCACTGAGCTTTGATTATTTCCCTTCTCAGCAACTTTACATAATGTGTGCATGAATCAAAACTACTTGAATAAGACATCTTGGTTTGATAAAAGAAGGAAAGACAAAAAATAAATTGACATGGTTGAACTGTACTTATAACAGCTAAATAGAGGTCACAAATCAATGAAAGATTAAGAGAAGTAAAAACAACATGTAGCTAATGGTCTAGTTAATGGGGATTAACAACTCTGATCGAGTATTTTCTAAATGTGATTTTGGTTAGATTCTCATATTTTTATTGTGATAAATAATATTGTCACATTTCATATATCTTTTCTATTTGTCAACTAAAGACACAAAAGTCAAATGCATATAAAAAAAATATACAATTCTTAACTCAAAATTTTAAAGTATTAAATTTATAGGTTTTTTTTCTAATATATGGTTTAAATTTTTTATATTTATTCAATATAAAACTTAAATTTATATTTGAAAATTCAACATTTCACACATAACTAAAATATTATTAAGATATAAGAAGATTCAAATTATAGTATTACTAGAATGAATGTTTACTGAATTTTTAGTTATGGAATCGGTGTTGGATTTGCATTGTTTGTTTTGTTGAGCAGGTCATTAGTTACAGTAACTAAAATTGTGTTGCAGAGAAGAATGTGGATCAAAGTGTTTAAAGGAATTCACACAGTTTTTGTATATATTAATGTTGAATATATTTTTGTTGAACTATAATTTTGTGTTTTTAAGTTCCGTGAAGGTCATGGGATGGTTTGGATATTGTAATTTATTGGAAAATACTTTTTGTTAGCTGAAGATTAAGGTTGGAAAAACATATAAACATGGTTGCAATCACATTTGTATGTGATTTTATTGGTTTTTTTACAATAGAGTTGGAGCACCCTTAAATATTTTTATTAATTTTATTTTTAGCTATTAAAAAAAATAATATTACTAAAAAGTAGACTTTATACAATTGTTAATTAGTAATTTATTCTCTCATAAATAACTAACAATAAAATTGAGTTTTTGTTGTTAAGTATTTTTTTTAGCTAATTATTTTGAAAACTTTTGAGTAGTTAAGTTTGTAATACATTGAAAGATAATTTCTAAAAGTATAATAAAATTGAAACATTCCTAAAATTCCTATTAACTTAATCTAAACATAAGTAAAATTTAATTTTAGTACGATCAAGTGAGATTATATTGAAGAAAAGAAACAATCAATATTATTCTGAGGCTAAAATTTAATATTACTTAAATATAATCAAAATTAATAATCTATTTAAAGAATTAATCTCTTCAAACAAAGTGTATATACATATAACATTTGAAGAGACAAAATTTCTCATAATATATTGATAATGAAGATGTGATGTGACACACACATGGCAAGTGTAGATACATTACAAAAATAATGATTAATGATGGAAAAAAAAGGGTAAGATCTGAGGAAGGGGTTTTGCAGTTGAAAGACACAGGTAGGGACTACAGAAAGCAGAAACAGTAAATTGATGGATTAGTGAGTTTAATGTTAGTGAAATAACCCATAACCCTTTGTCTCTGAAGTACCCAACAGATGCATAACTAGGCCCCTAAGAAACTGTGTCTGATAGGTGAGTGATGAGGTCCCAAATTTTGAATTTTGTTTTTAGCTATGGTTTTTTGTGTGCTAACTATGCATTAGCTCTGCGCCGGCCTCCTACTGCTTCATAATTAAGATCCAATTAACTTTCACTTTAATAAGTGAACAAAATTATATTAACCACCAAATAAAACAATCTCTTATAAAAATTCTCAGAAAATCAATACCTAGTATTCATTCTACTGCCAACAGAAACAAGTTGTTCTGCTGCTGGGATTTAATGATTCATCTCTTCATATCAGTCCTCTTAGGATAAAGAGTATCTCGGGTCTTTGAAATTATTTTTCATTTTTCTAGTTAATTTTTCAAAGTATTGAAATTTAAATTCATACTCTACAGTCAAATTTGTTTTGTCCACAATTTAACTTGATAAATAACAATTGATATGTCAAATAATGTGTCATATGATATTCTATCATTAACATCTCATTTGGACAACTAATTCTGTTAATTATGTATATCAAAAGTTAACATGTATGGATACTAACTTTTTAATTTTGATATTTTTAAGGATGAACAGAAATTGACATGCTCTTTTAAGAATGTAAAGATTTTCAAGCTTTTTCTTTTCATATAAGGAACTTTGAAAAAAAAAAAAAAACTGTATATTTTCTCCTTACCATGTTCCATTTTCTGATCATTTATGAAGGACAATATGCATATTCATCCGTTTAGGTGTACTGCAGGCCATGAAAATTAATGAGTATGACAGCACAAATAAGTATAGGTAATTATTAATAAATAAAAGATAATTATTTATTTGAGATATTTAACAATAATAAAAAATAAGTCAAACTCATAAATAATTAATATTATCTATCATCAAAAAATAATAAGTTTATGAATATTCTTTTTATATTATTTAACTTCCTTATTTTTATTATATGTAAAACTTAAATTCATATTTAAAATCTTAACTTATTTTCTTTAAAAGTTGTATTGAGAAAGGCAAACTTACTTAATTTGAATAAGATCGATATCTTTGGAAAAGTTTATCTTTTTAAGTATTTAAAACTTAAACTATGAGTAATTAATAAAATATATGGATATAAATTTACTCTAATTAAAAAGAAAAATATGGTATTTTAAAATAAATAACCACAATAACACCAATTAAAGATGCTGTCGGTAAAGCTACAATACAAAACATCTCATGAGAAAAAAACAAATTAAGCAAAAATTCACAAACACTAAATTAAAATTTTGGAAGAGTCCGAAGACGCTGCTTTGAGGAAAAATAATATTACACTACCACAATCAATAAAAAAAAAAACACCCGAAGAAAAATTTTCATCACTATAAATACACAATTTACACTGTTATTCTCAAAACAAAATTATTTCTCAAATAATTGACATACAGTAACATTTTCATAAATAAATTGTCACATGCTAAATCTATTATTAAAGCAACTAATATAATGTATAAATACTATGTTGACTTAACTAGTAACAAATGTAGTAGTAAAAGTAATATATTACATTGCTAGAATAATGGTTGAAATAACATGTTATAATCATTTAATATTATAACATATTAACATGTTTCATTGTCATTGCTTTCCTATCACCTGTACAATAACAGTTCTTGTTTTCTCATCGTTGTAATAATACTAGTTTATTTATCACACTCACTCTTATTGCTCAGATGTCGCTAATTAAGGCCTCCTCTAACTTAACATGTTGAAAACTTAGTTAAATTTAAGAATATAGTATAATATAGTTGAATTTAGTTAAGCTACTTATTCATTTGGGATGTTAAAAATTTAAATCCCTTTGTAAAATTTGGGAAACAAGAAACAGAAGGCTAGATATATATTGAAGGGTGAATTTTCATGTATCCAGAAAAAATATTTAATCACATTTTTTACATTATTGTATAAGTAAAACTCACAATATACATAATCCGTTTATTAATATGTTTAATTTCTTTCATTGATATTTGATGGTTATTTGCCTAAGATATGATATTTTCTTGTGATTTTATTCATTTAATAAAAAAGTGAACCTAGATTTAAAAGTTATAGTACAGAAGTATAATAATTTAACTAAGAAATAATAAGTACTTTTCTTTATTTTCAAAAATATTATAAATTGTCAATCACTTCAAAATATCATGGTCGGACAATTTGAATGGAATCTATTACAAATCTTTTTTATCCTGTAAATCCTAATTCTTAAATAAATAAATAAATTATATCATTAGTAGCGAAAAAGTTATATGGATGAGATGTTCTTAAAATTTATATATTTCTTGCATATTATAATAAAAATTAAATTATAAAAACTGTTTATTTATTTTTATAATGCACCTCAATTAATTTTAATAAATATTAACGTATAAAATTAAATATAATAAACAATGAAAGAATCCGACGAAATGTATTGGAGAAGAAAGTCAAGGAAAAGTTGTTGTTTCTTTTTCTGTCTCATTTCTAAAAACAAAAACAGAGATAATTATTTCTTAACCTACTTAACAATGAAATATTATGATATAATATTTATGATATATGAACTTTTAACTTTTTATGAAAAAAAATTACTTTTATATATATATATATATATATATATATATATATATATATATATATATATATATATATGTGTGTGTGTGTGTGAAAAATGTTTAAAATATAATAATTGAATTTAAATATATATAAAAATTCCCTTTAGGTTATATGACTTTTTATAATCAATTTTTAATTATGATTTATTTATCACAAATTTTTTCTTTGGTAATTATATATCAAAATTTTATGTATAATTCAATTATTGTTAAATTTAAGAATTTAAAGTTAAAAATTATTCTTTAAATATGTATAATTTTTTAATAGTTATAATTATATTAAATTATATACTTATTTTTTTATTAGTGATAATAGTAATATATAAATTTTGAATATATTATTTTGTCTTTCAAAATTATTGGTTGGATGGATATTATAGTTTGTATAAGTATTAAAAATTCTTAAAAGTACAAACTAATTCACAAATTTGAATCAACTCTATTGTAGGTTCCTTTTGTTTATAAATGTTATTAATTGTTATGTTTGGTTTTAGGATTTATATTACCTTAAAATGTTACATCTTAAATTGTTAGAATTGATTTAACTTTTAATGAATCAATTTAAGTTTTTTTACTTTTAGCATTCATTTAATTGAGATGAAATTTTATAAAATATATATTTAACCATTGTATGATTGGTAATAAAATTTTTTGTTTATAGGAGGAAAGACCTAAAATATAACTTGTTTATATATATATATATATATATATATATATATATATATATATATATATATATATATAAAGACACCACATTCTTTATTTGTTATAATAGTATACAATTACAATTAATGTAAAAAGTGATACATTTATGTCAATCTGTCCATTAATCCTGATTGTATAAAATAATCAATAATATAACAATACCTTGTAATAAATTTGGAGAAACAAACATCATATATAAACAAGATCATAAACACAACTTTAATATATGGAAAACTTAATGTTTTATATATAATAAAATAATCACGCCATATATTGAAAATTATTTTTATAATGTATAACTTTGAGGATTTTGATAAGTGTGCTAACAGCATAAGAAGGAGAGTTTTACTTTTAAGAATATAATTCAACTATGAAAACACATGGAGCTCTCATTTGCAAAGAAAACATGAAATTAAGATCAAAAACACAAAAATATGAATTTTTTTTACTAACTTTTCTTGCAAATGCAGGAAGAAAGTCTAACTATTACAAGATAATCAATTATGTATTATAACATAATTGATTATGAAGATATAATTAATTATGTCATTAATTTTTTTATTAATATTTATATTTTTACTTATGATAATAAATTCAATAATTAATATAATATTATCAAATAAAAAATAAAACTGAAATTTTCCAACCACATTAATTATATTTATTACAATTTTTCTATTCAAATTTACTAAGTTATTTATGATACAAATAATCTAATTTTCTACTATTTTTTTTTATTCTTTTCTTCTCCACTCTATCCTAGTACAAACTGGTACCACAAGGAAAAAAAAAAGTAGAAAAATCTTTAGATCTTGGCAGCCTGGCAGATAAACATCATTGAGTTGAGTTTTGGTTGTTAGTTTGACACATGCTAGCAAAGTAGCAAATTTCTCTTCTAGTCATTTATAAACAAGACAAGGGTGACCATTAGGGACCAGTACTAATAGGTACTAGATAAGTTGAGTTTTTTATTAACATTTTTTCTCAACTTTTTGCTGCTAAATTTGTTGGTATGCTTTTGAAATATTTTGAACTTATTTAAAGTCTCTTTCTTTACCTTTTGGTTGTTGCATTTCACCAGCATGATTGTTATGTATGATATGGATTAAGGTAAAAAGTAACCAATTATTATATTGAGATAATTGAAATATGATGATCATAATGAATTATTAATGACACTCTTGTTCAGTAAACACATTTATTACTATACTTTGAGAAAAATAAATAAAGTAGAAAAAATAGTTTTTAAAAGTATATCAATAAAGAAATTAAAAAATTTTAGAGAGAATTTTTTCAGAGTAAGTTGGCATTGTTCTTGTTAGATTTTAGCCTTTGCTTATAAGTTAAATATAAGTTTTTTTTAGAAGTATTATCTGCATTGCACCGTCAAGACAAGACTCAACTTGAAATTTACTATTAAAAGTGTTCTTTTATAATATGTGTACTTAAATAGTTTAATAGTTGATATTCTCACAAAACTTCAAGGAACATTAAATATGTTAAATAAATAAACAAATAGAATTTAAAAAACAGGAAAAAGTGAAAAATACAATCATAAAAATAAAAAGTGGGATATAAAAATGAAAAGAATAGACTATAAGAATGAACCCACTAGGCTTAGTGGTAGGAAAATTAGATAATATGTACAAGATCATAAATTTATGTTTGATCTTCAATGTCTCATCATTATAAGAAAAAAGGGTTAAGAAAAAGACTAAATATAAAAGAAAATTAAAATGCAATGTTGAAATGTATTTTTTCAGAACAAAATTGTGCAATATGAGGTGAAAAAGAGGGCATATCCGTGCAATAGTTAAAGTTAGAGATTGACAAAGTGTGCTAAGTGGGGTTTGAAGCTAAAATTCCCTACTCTACACAATTAATACCAAGAAAGAGACACTTGACTTGTCTTGAAAAATTGAATTAGTAGAGGTTAAACTTCATTTTTGTTTGCTATATAAATTTGAAAGACACAATGGTGAAACTCAACAAAAACATATAAACACACTAAATTCACAATAGGCTTTGGGCTTAATTATTCACAATGTTTTTTTTTTCTTTTAATTTGAAGAAGCAGTGAAGGAGTAAAATGAAACCCAAAAAGTTGCAATGTAGCAGTACTTGCTTGCAAATGAAGAAAACCCTAGAAATAGAAGTAAGACAGGTGGAGGAGGAGGGCAACTAAAAAGAAGAGAAAATTTGTAATTAAAGAAAGAAAAATACGACAGAGCCAAAATTGTCATAACCAAAGTTTCATATGGGGGCAGAGGCATCGATTCGTGAAGTCTCTATCTTACTCTCCCACATCCCAACACTCACTAATTATCCCATTCTTCCAAAAACCTCACTCACACACTGAAGTCTCCATACCCTCATTCTGCGCCAATGATGTTACTTAACTAATAACTTCTACACCAAAACACAGCAAAAATGCAATATTCTGAAAGAAAAAAAATGCAAATTCTTCTTAGAGCCGCGTTTTTCAGAGCTAGTACAATCATCACACCCCTCTCTAATCATGGACTTGCACTACACTACACAAGACTACATCCTTTTCTCTCTCTCTTTAACTGGTCAAGAATGACACATCAAAACTACAACTTAATTACAAAAGAGTTAATGATAATAAAAGAACATGGAAATATGGAAATAAAAAACACAAACCGAACCGTCTTATTCACGGCAGTTCCCACACACTCTCTTGACTTTCTAGTTTTTTCTCCTTTCTGTTGCTACTTTTCATCGTTTCGGATGTTTGCTTTTGCTTGCTGCGATCCTCTCTACTTTGTGACTTTCCCTTTTGAAGATATGGCAGAAGTGCCATCATCCATCTATCAAGGCAACAAGCGCATTCAAAAACCCTTTTGAGAACATGTCACCCCCACAACCCCAACAAATAGAAAAAACAAACACCCCCCATTAATTAAAAGCTTAAACCCAACAACAACAACAACACCTCTACCTAGTTCAACTCCAATGCAAGCATAGCCACCTCCTTGTTACTACTACCACTACTACCACACTTGTTCAATTACTACTCTACCTCGTTGTGTCTCATTCTCTTATCACAAGACTTTCTTTTGATAGGGCCCATTACTCCATAATGGGCGACAAGGGAGACACAACCAAGAAGCAACAGCAACAGCAGCAACCTCAATCTCACCTTCACCACCAACACCACCAGCAGCAACAAACACAACAACAACAAACTCAACAAATCTCATCTTCTCCCAAAGCCGAAGCTATCACAGAAGTTAGGCCAATCCACCACCATCAACAATTATCGCCAGTTGTTGTTGTAACTGGAGCACCCCCTTTCATTTCCAGTCCTTTGTATGTCTCCAGCGGTGCAAGTTCTTCACCTTATGAGCCTCAGTTTGAGACACTGAACCCCAAGAGACCCAGATATAGTGGACAATGGAAGCAGCTTCTACCTTCCCCTCCTGCGCAGCCAAAACAGTCCCAAATGGCCATGCTTCCCACCACAGAATCAAGCCCTTCACCAACCACACATACTTCATCAAATCCACAACAACCACAGACACAAACAGTTTCTTCATCAGACACTTCCTCATCTCCAACTCACTCTCTCCCATTACTCTCGGGAGGTTCTGGCCAAGAAGGGAGCAAGCAAGAGGGAGAGCAAGTTCACCAGCAACTCAGAAAGGGGAAATATGTGAGCCCAGTTTGGAAGCCCAACGAAATGCTGTGGCTAGCAAGGGCTTGGAAGGAACAATACCAAGGTGGTGGTGGATCTGAATCTTCTTCAAGGGCAGAACAACAACAGCAAGCGGAATTGGGAATCACAAGAGGTAAAACTAGGGCTGATAAAGATAAAGAAGTGGCTGAGTTTCTCAAGAGGCACGGGGTCAATAGAGATGCTAAAACTGCAGGTACTAAATGGGATAACATGTTGGGTGAGTTTAGAAAAGTGTATGAATGGGAAAGAGGGGGTGAAAGGGAACAAATTGGAAAGAGTTATTTCAGGCTTTCACCCTATGAGAGAAAGTTACATAGACTCCCGGCTTCTTTTGATGAAGATGTTTTTGAAGAACTTGCACAGTTCATGGGTTCCAGAATGAGATCCTCTCATGGCAGGGCAGGTTCATCTTTTGTGTCAGGAGACGAAGCTAGAACAGCTCTTGCTGCTGCAAGAGCTCTTCCACCACCACCTCGACCCTTCAAAGATGATGAAACCCCTCTGTCAGGTTTGTAGATAGTTCAAGCATGACAATGGGAAATCCCATGATCTTACTTTTGATTTTTATTTCACTTCCCCACTTTTCCTTCACCATCTAATCTTCAATGCAGTTTGCTAACGCAATTCCACACACAGTAAAGTTTCTGTTCTTAATTTTGTTTTTGGTAATTTTACTTTCCCTTTTATGGAATGCACAGTAATTTTGGATACATTCACGAAGGATTCAGAGGAACAGTATATTTCCTTTGATTCTCTGACCTTTACAACTATAAGCATTGTTTCCCGTCCTTATAGTGAAGAATAATTTATTAGAAAATAATCAATTTTCCAAGCTTGTCTTTTTAACCACCCACCTTGTCATTTGTTGCAGCTACGACGAAACAACTGGCCATAACAAGTGGGGGCGAACCTTTCTTTCATGGCTCAAGAGGGAGCTTATTAGGGTTAGACACACTCTTGGACGTTTCAGGTTCTTCTTCATCATCTAAAGAGCTTCGCAGAATTGGGAAGATAAGAATGACATGGGAGGAATCAGTGAGTTTATGGGCAGAAGAAGGGGAAATACATAGAGGGAGAGTGAGGCTTCAATCTTTGAGCTTTCTGAACGCCGATGAACTCACTTGCTTTGATGATGCCATGGTGCCTTGTCCCATGGAATATTTCGAAGATGGGCCTGTGAAAGGTTTTTCTGTAGACAGATTCGTTTCGGGACAGCAAGTCAAAGTTTTTGGCAGAAGAAAGTCTTCCCCAGCCTCAGATTCTTCTGGTGCCAAACCAAACCTGTTTCCTTAAATTAAACTACGTTGCCTTGTTTTACATATTCTAGGATTCTATCTAACTGTTTCATTGTCCCTCTTTCCCAGGTTTTGCTGAAAGAGTCCAACTTCCCTCCAAAGCACTTCCCATTAGATGTGAGTGCTCTTTTCCCAGTGGTCACTGCCCCTCATACCGTGTTCTAGCTAGTACTCTTTAAAGAACCTCTAATTTGATGTTTTCAATTTAGAAAGAAAAAAAAAAAAACAAAACTTTCAGCTATAACAACGAAAATCGTCCATTGCCACCGCAATCATTCTAGTTAGTTTTATAATATTAGGATTTTTCCTATTTGATTCAGCATAGTATGTGCTTATTTCATGTTCTTAAGAGTATAATATACTATTTTCTTAATTAAAACATTGACAAGCCATTAAAAAAGATTCATGGTCGTTGTTTATTGTTTCTCAATGACATTTTCTTCCTTGTCAGTTACAGAATTTAATGGTGAAATAAATGACTGATCTCTTTGAATCAATATCCTCATCCTCCCTCCCATTGGTAACCCTAAAGTAATAAAGCTATTTAACCAATCCTTAAAGCATAGAATATTTTATTAAATTAGTTCGAAACACTTCTTGTGCAGTAGTTTACTCTTTATATTTTAGAAATTACTGTATTTAGCAGTATTTCAAATATATCTGGGTTATGTTTTTAATTTGCTTAACTTAAGAAGACGATCCTTAAGGTGATTCCTTAAAGAATCAATTTGGAAGTTGAATCTTAAACAAAAGTGACACTGAACACACTGAAGTAGGAGTCTACCAAGTTTCTTATAGTTGCATTGTCATGGGAGATTGATCAGAGAATTATTATACTTTGTGTTGGTGTTGCAGCGGTTGCTACATTGGACTTTCGAGACCCAACAGAATACTACATGGAATGTCTCTTACGTGCGTCCCCACAAACCCTCCCAAGCCTCTACGAGTTAAAGCGTCACCTACAAGAGCCACCTCCGGAAGACCTACGTTTTCCTCTCCGAAGAGACGTGTACGAGGAACTTCCCCAAGGGAAGGAACTCTTCTTCACCACCACACCCGAGCCCTTGGACTGCAGAACCATAATGTACGACATCGTGGGCCCCATCATCCGCACCAACAACCCTAGCTTCTCCTTCGCCACGTCATCAAGCCGCGACTCCTTCATTCCCCTGTGGGACGAGTGCATCAACCGCGTCATCCAAAAATTCTGCCCCGAAGAACTCACCCTAATCCGAAAACCCACGTCACCACCGCCAGAATCAACGACCCAGTCCATCTTGCAAGACCAATGGCCCAACGTAACCGGTTTCGTCAACAATTACTGTCTCTGGAGAGGCGAAGAAACGCACCAGTTGAAAGAATCGCAACCCAATCCATCTACGACTTTGGTAGGGAAACTTCTGTGGACCTACATGGATCTTCCGTACATTCTCGGGTACCACGCGGTGGCCAACACGGTGACGTTTTGCGCGCTGAGTAGGTCGCAGGAGGGAATAATTAACCGCACCGATTTACACGAAGTGAATTTGAGCACCCCAGTGGAGAAGCTGAAAGCTCTGGTTCCGTGTTTCAGAATAGGGTTGTTGTTACCGATGTTGAGTAAGCGCTGCGCGAGTATAAGTAACTGCAAGGGGTTTACGTACAGTGATTTCGAGAGGGTTTGCTACGGTAACGGGGTGGTGATGGAGGTGACGCCGAGCACGTGCACGAGGCTGTTTATGGAGAAGCGGAAGTGGATGGCGGTGAAGGAGGTTTACGAGATTCTGGACCACAGGATACCGCATGCAGAAGTTTTGGTGGGGTTTTCGGAGGGGGAACTGGGGTTGTCGTTTAAGCCAAGAGGGTGTCGTTTGAAACCGGGGAACTGCGAGGAGTTGGTGGAGGCATTGAAGTTCGTGACGAAGGCCATGGTGGCTTTACACGACTTGTCGTTTATGCATAGGGATTTGAAGTGGGAGAAAGTGATGCGGCGGCGGGATCGGGAGGAGTGGTTTGTTTGCGGGTTTGACGAGGCGGCTGCGGCGCCGGAGCTGAAGGGACACGTCTCAGGTGCGCGTGGGGGGCACGCGCCGGAGATGGAACGGGGTTTGCATGGGGTGAAGGTGGATGTGTGGGGAGTGGGGAACTTGATTAGGACGTGTGGGTTGGGAGGGGTGCCGAAGATGCTGAGGGAGTTGCAGAATCGGTGCATGGAGCAGAACCCGGAGCAGAGGCCCACGGCGGCGGACTGCTACCACCACCTGCTGCAGCTGCAGTCGTCGCTGTCAGCCGCCGGGGGAGTCATGATGTGATTGATGATGTTAATGGAAAGGTATTATTTGGTTGGTTGGTTTTATTTAATGTGAGGAGAGATGAGATGATTCCGAGAGAATAACGTTGTTGGTGTTCTAGGTTTGGGTCGGGGTTTTATTATGTAACTTTTTTGGCATTGGATATTATTTGAATGCATTTGAAACGGGGGAAATGATTTTTTTTTTTCAAATAATGTTATTTGGCATGGATATTTTTTGGCTTGGAATGTGTTACTTTTTTTCATTCATTGGAAGTTTGACTTTAGATAAATTTAGATAATATTTAATTTATTTGTTTCATTTAATGTAATAATTCATCGTCTTTTCCGACCTCGTCCAAGTAGAACGTCCAAGTAGAAAGTAATATTAGGAATAACATGTAAAAATTATAAGAAAAATAAAACTAAAGAAGTGAAAAAATGTATATTTATTTGAACATTTTAGATGTGTTTGTGAGGAGTGTGGAAGGTAGGGCCTGCTGTAGAACGAGACATTGGAGTTGGGAGTGGAAATGGCGGCTGGTGGTGTCTGGGAGGTATGTTTCATCAAATCAAATCCAAACCAGGAATTCAAACTCTGTTATACGTGCAGTGCAGTCGAGTTCAGTGGAGCAGTGTTTTTCAGTTTAGTGGTACGTCTCTTTACTCAACCATTGTTTGGTAGCATCTAAGCATGTGTTCTTCAATGAAGGTAGGTGAGAAGCTTCATCTATTATCAATCTTTTCTCATATCTACCTTTATTCATCTTCTCCACATCTGAATACCACAGTATCCAAATTAATTAAAGAGAAGTTATAATTATTTAAAGAAATTTACCTTTATTTGTGATAGATAAATGACTAAAAAACATGATAAAATCACACAATTGGGTCAGGTATTAAAACTTTTTAGTTCGTCCTTTAAGAATCCATGTTTACTTTACTTTACGGATTATAACAAGAAAAAATAGGTTAAATATATGCAGAGAAAATAATCAGGTAAGAAGAACAGAAGATAATTGAAATAATAGAGTCAATTTTCAAATACTATGACGAAAGATTGCTGTTTTTGGTTTGTCTAAATCACTACTTTTCAAGCTGGTTAGATGGTAGGATTTGGTTAAGGTAACCATCACGAATGCCATTCATTTATAAATTATCTATTTTAACAAGTGAATATATTATAATTTTAGTTACTTTTTCAGATTTATGACCGATTATATGATAATTGTAAGATAGGTAGTTTGGTTGGTAGAGTATCATAATAACAATTGTATGAACCCATTTCATATTAATGGAGCTTTTTTTATTGCGATATTTGCTACTTTGCAAAACTTGCTGTGTTACAATGTTATATGAAGAAATTATTAAAAATTTAGTAGACAATCAGTTTTTATTAAAAAATGTAATTACACATATAATCAATCAACTTAATAAGCGATGGAAAACGAGAACTTCATGGATGAATATTGACAAGTTGCATAACCATAAGTTTTTATGTTTCATTTCACAATAATGGAAAAACTTATATTGGTACCCTATTTTTGGTATCTATTGGCCTTTGAACTGATTGAAAAGTATATACTACATTAATTCTCCTAAAACTAATGTATTATTTACTTTCTATGTTAGTTTAAATTATATTTAATATAACCTATGTCTAAAATTCTTCACATTTCACATCAATCGTTATAACTATATTAATTTTCTTACAACTAATATAGTATTTATTTTCTACATCAATTCAAATTATAATCGACCTAGGACATTTGTTCCCACTCAAACCATTTATTCTCATATCATAAATTGTAGTATTCTACTTTTTCTTTGAATTAAAGAATAATCTTGTAGTGAAGTATTAAGTTTGCAGTGAAATTTGAATAAAACTTGTAAAGGGAAACATTACATATAATTGTGATTAAATTCTTCCATATTTAACAATACTAGGTAGTTTATTAACCTAGAAATAAACAATAAAAACAACAACGAAAAGAATTGAAACAGAAAGCTACTTTGGGTATGGACGAAGAATATTAATGACCAAAATCTTTTCATAGGGATTGCACGCGGTCTTATAATTAAAGATTAACGTGTCTCTTTTAAGTTTTCATACAAAGGTGAAAGTAATGAGATCAACGTAAAGTAAGAAAGTTGTATTTTGTATGTATTGATACTGGAATCTTTTGCTATTAACTTTTCCTTTCACACTCAACAAATTATTACAACTTGAATGACAAACCTTTTTTTTTTTAGTGATCAGTTTAAAGACATAAATTTCGACCTTTGAATGTAGGTGAGGTGGTATGTCTTTCTTTCTCCTCCAATAAAGGAAGTAGGGAATCCTTATTCTTCACGAAAAAGGGGAATGGTTGATTATCTGTAAATTTAATTTCGTCTTACAAAATAAGATTCAAGGCCTGTTTTGTTTGAATTTTTTAAGAAAAATGTTTTCAAATAAATTTTGTTTCAACATTATAATAATATGTATGCTTTAAAAGAAAATAGAAAATCTTTAAATGAAAATGGTTTAAGTACATTTGTTTTTCAAAAATTATTTCTAAAAAAAAAAACTACATATCGCATAATCGCTTCTTTTTTTAGTCTGAATAAACATCACACAATAATAGTTATAATTAGCGAGTTAGATTTCGGCTCAAATGTATATAATGAACATATTGGGTGAGTTTCTTTAAACTTATTAAGTTTTTAAGAAAAGTGATCTATTTATGGGTGATTTTTATAAAATCGGCTTAAAATTAATGTTTGGTTACATTTATAAAATGTATTTTTAATTAAGTATTATTAACTTCTCTGGCTATTATATTATAAAAGTTTTTTTTCTATTATTGTACCGATATTTAAAAAAATTGGAAGTAGGAAAACTACTCTAATTTAGCTGACTTTATATTTATTTAAATTAAGAATAATGATGATTAAAAGTAAGCACCAGTAATATTTTAAATAAGAATGCTAAGTGTTCAAAAAAAAAAAAAACAAAGATAAAATTTGTTATTTATATTAAATAGAAAAAATATATCTAAATTAAGTATAACAACTTTCATAAAATTGGATTAAAGTCTTAAAAAAAACATTACCAATTAAGAACAAACTAATAAGAATTTAATTCAATATTAATTTACAGAGAGTCGAACAATTATAAAGAGGATAGTAAAAGAACCAAAAAACAAGAAAGACAAAAAGAGGGATATAAAACAATAAAAAATAAATAAACAGAACTAAAACGAAATCGTTATAAATCAAAAGTACAAAACATGAGGGCTTTGACAGTGAAAGAGTATTGAACAGAAAATGAAAAATCGTTGCAAAAGAAGTGAAACAATAGCTGTAAAAAGAGCTAAAGATCACTGCATAAAAGTGAACAAGTTTACTACCCTAAAATATTAGTGTGAAAGAGTAAAAGATGTGTTCACAAACGTGAAAAGTACTACTAATTATTAAAAGAAATTAATTTTGATATAAAAGCTAATTAGTTTCCTTACCAACTTATTTTGAGAAGCTGCTCAGAATAACTTATCAAAACTAAGTTATTTTTAAATTTCCTTTTTTTTTTAAAAAAAATTATTATAAGTATTTTTTTTCTCAAAGTAAATAAATAAATAATCAAAGTCACCCATGATACAGGTTTAAGGTTTAGTCTTTGGATTTTATTCATATCATTTTGTCCAAAAATGGATCAGCTCCATAGAGAACAGTTGAATTTATGTTTATTTTCCTCAGCATTCAGATCACTCCCTTATCTCTTTTTGCTGCATTTACTGACAAAATATCTCACCGTCCCTTTCCCTTTTCTTTTCTATGTTTTGGCCTCTCTTTTTGATCAGCTCTATGCTATTTTCCCCTTTCAATATCTGTTTATATTCATGTCAAACTGGTCCTATCATGCTTAGTCCCACGAGTTTCATGAATCTTTTCGTCATTATTATCAGTTACCTTATCTCACTGCCACTGATTTAAAGTAACCCTATGTGTGCCATAACTTGCTTGTAAAAGACCATGCATTGAAATCCACCGTCTTAGGGAAGCTAGCGTGGTCCAAACAAAAATATTTATATGCATAACTATACATATTTATACTTCCAGTGTTTGATATAAGAAGCTCCTGCATACAAAGTAGAATCACAACAATGAGAATCATGAATCAAACTTGTAGGGCAAAGCTATGTCTCCGTTTACTTACGAATAGTGAAATAAAGATTACATATCCTTGGGCAATGTGATTTTATTATAGCCATAATTTATTAAGTTAATTACATCAATTACTTCTTAGAGTTCCTAATTCAATTAAAAATATAATAAAATAAATTAAGTGTAATCTTACCTTACAAATTGATATTTGTTATAAAAATAGAGTATTGCAAAAGATCTGCAATTGATTCGGTTGTCTCTCAACGATTCACTTTGATAATAATCTACAATATGTCCTTCCTATACTGTGATTCACTCCATGGATGATGCCTTCTATTATGAAGAAAAAAAAAGGTTCACACTTGAACGTTGTGGTTCCTTCTCCGCAGGTCATGGGTTCCTTGCGCAAGTCATGGGGCTTACTTCATAGGTCATGGGGACTATGATCGTATCGTGCACTTATAAATAATTGTTTCTACTCTCCTACAAAATGTACTTTCACTCACTCTCATCTTTTCTCCTACTTATCTGGTTTTGGGATCTTTTCTCTTTTGAGTTTGCTTGCTAGCTTTGTGTTTCTTGGAGTCACACGAAAAGTTTCTATTTTATCACGAAAGCTTGCGCAACACATTGTGAATAAGTTCTTAAAGACAGTGATAATTCATATTTGTGTTTTCTATTAAACTTTACTACAGTGACAAATAGTATGGACATCGACAACAACTCTAAACTCCAGTAGCCAAACAATATTGCCACAACATAAACTATCTTTACGACATTTTTCTTCAAATATTTCGAAAATGAAGTTTTCATTAGTCAAAACTTTTGACCCTGACACTAATGCGTCTATATTTTGTTTGACATGTATGGACTTATTTTTGTTCTTATCCAAACTCTAATCTAGTACACTTGCAAAACACATTGAATATTGAACCTACGTGAATAAGGTATGTTATCACAAAATTTAGAGCACTATTTAACGATTTGTTGATGTATATTGTTCCTACAAAGAAACAAAATATATTTGAGATTCTTTCACTTTGAAATACACTGTCAAAGATGTCATTTAATAAAGGTTTTCTATTAGAAATTACTACTATTGGGAGATGATAAAAAATAAGGACGTCAAGATGAAAATTAAAGAATATCTCAAGTTGCTCAAAGATATTAAAGTAAAAAAAACATAGCTTTACTTGATAAATTCGTTTTAAAACTTCTAATTTAAAAACTTTTGTAGTAGTTCGAGACTAACTACAAATAACAACTGAAGCACACACACAAACAAATGTTACTACCAGATCTTATCACTTATATCATCGTCAAAGATAATAACCAAAAGGAATGTCTTGTTGTAAGGAATAAGGCATTATCTGTTAAGGCAAATATAATAGAAGAAAAATCAGTTCTAAAAATGTACAAGAAAAAAACCTGAGCATAAGAAGAAAAATAAATATAAATTTTATCGTCCCAATAGATCTAACCCCATCTTCAAGAACAAGGAAACTGGCTTTGTTTGTAGAAGGCTAGTTCATCATGCACTTCAGTGTAGACATAGAGTCAAGAATAACAATCCTTCTAGAAAAATATAATCAAAGGGGAAGACACGATTGTTATGGTCATTTCACAAGTGAGCCTTGTGATCGATGTTAGCAAATCATAGAAAAGAACAAGTTTATCTCGGTGATTATAGAATAACACTTGTCTTAGGAAAAGGAAAAATTCTTCTAAAACTCACATCTAGAAGACTAGCTTTAAGTAATGTGCTACACGTGTCATTATTAGAGTTAATTTGTTCTTTGTAGCATTGATGGGAAAGGTTAGGGTTAAAGTATCAATTGAATCTGACAAAATTGTTATTACAAAGAATAATATGTTTTTGAGAAAGGGATATTGTGATCAATGTCTCTTTCTCTTTGTACTTAACATTCTATTGTTGATTTGTATGATGTGTGGCATGTTAGATTAGGTTTCTGAACTCTGCTACTTCCAATGATTTCTAAACCCTCTTTACTTTCAGGGATTTCTAAACTCTCACTAATTTCATTTGTCTTGTTTTATTTAACAGGTTGTATTTTTCTTAATGTACATAAATTCTGAGATAACTGAAAAAGTGATAAAAGATAATGATTGTAAATATTGGTATTTTATAATTGAATGTAACATTAATAAAGAATAGTGAACAAAATCTAAATCTTGAAAATAAAATAACGTAAAAAACTAAATTTTTAAACAACAAAATAATGTAAACTAAGGTTAAAATTAGTGAAAAATTACACTATCACTTATTCTCAGTGATAAAATTAAACATCATAAAAAATTAAATAACATTCTTCAATTTTGATTTTTGATATTGATAATTTGTTTCTTCATTAAGAAGACTTCAATCATTAGGTAATATATAAACAGGAATATTTGAGTGCCTCTTCTCGTAACTACAAAAATGGAAGTCCGATTATTTTATCATCCAAACATCAGTAAAAAAAAATGGACATAATAAAAGCATGGCAGCATAAATACCTCTAATACTTCATCATGTAGCTTATAGGAGAGAAGGACAAGAGGAGATCCACTATCCATGACATCACAATGGTCAATCTCCAAGAAACAAAATCTCCTTCTTCAGACACTACTAGGTCTTCTTCACCATTACGGAATCAAAAATTGTGTAGCATGGGTAAATAGGAATATGGTTGGAAATTGTCATGTAATGACATACCTTTTGTTTTCAATTCAACAAATTGGAAATATGTCATGGTAGCACCACTGCATGGGGTTTACGTAAAAAGTTATAAAAGCATCAATCATGTTGATGCAATAGTGGTGTAATATAAAGCAATTTGGACTATTAATTTTCTATTTAAAGCCATAAATTATGATCATACTAGAACTTTGTGGTGAGGAATTGGACAAAAGTTTGGTCCTCGGCGTAAAGAAAATGTGATCCATCAGAAAGCATTTGATATGAAACATAATCTCTTTATGGACATTAAGATCTGAGGTGAACGTCCACGATTGCTGACTAGTTTATTGTTGAATGTGCTTTCTCTAATTAAAGTCCATGAGTTACTTTTGATTTTATAGATATATAGTCTCACTAAATTTGGATTTTCAATTTAATATTACTCTGCTTCGCATATAAATTTATTTCAAGTCATACTATCATTCTACCACAAAAGAATATCTACATTTTTTAAGATAGAAAACATGGCTAGAAGTATACAAATAAAAATGTTCACAACAAAAACTATCAGAGTAAAAATAACACCCAAAATATCATCAATAGACAAACTAATAATCTAGTACTTGTTTGGAAATGAACTTTTTGAAGTAAACAATACAAATCAAATAGGAGGTTTTATGAAGGAATGCGAGTTTTAACCTAATTCACAAACACTCCACATTTGCACATTTAACTTGGATATTAAAAAAAATACACGGTCAAAACAATAAAGTGTAGATTAACATCTGACAGAACAAATATTATTCTTCCACTAGTATGAAAGAGATATACCTTCAATGGCTCCCTGGGAGTCTTAAATCCAAGTTCAATGGATTTCCAAGAGCGATTTCAACCTTTACAAAGTCTCTTCCCCTTCCCAGTTTTCTTCGAGCTACGAAAGCCAGCAAAACAAAACAACACAAAATCGATTTAGCATCAAAATCACACTGTAAACAACAAACTTAAACGTTTTCTAATGCCTTCTCGATCTGCAACACACAATTAAAACAAAGTCAACAGAAGATTCACACGAGAGCCACGAAAAATTGATAAAACAAAATGAAGAATAATTGTGGTTGTTCAGCCATAATAAAAGGAGTTGACAGCAAAAGCTACAGGAAAAAGTGTTAGCCTCAAAAAATCCTACTAACTTCTATTATGATTCTAAAGAAGACACTATTTTTACAGAGATCTCTAGTTTTGGACTGTTAGTGGGATTTCAATTAGCTTGACCCAAACAATCCTCATCCTAAAATTTTTAAGATTATTTATTAATAACAATAGAAAAAAAATAAAGTGGAAAGTCATGTAAAATTTTAATGGATTCTTTAAAAACCGCATACACTTATCAACGATTGTTAAAACTCCTATTAAAACTAAGGTTTCTTATGGTAAAAGAAACACAAACTAGACAATCTCATGGAATCTCTCTATTTTTTTCAATATAAACCTTCTATTGTTTCATCTTTTTCCTATGAATTTAAGCAACACAAAATTATATAATAAAACATTTGGAGTTGCTGCATCGTGTCATGGATAGATTTGTTTTCGAAAATAACAATAGTATTCCGTTTGGTGCTACGTTGGCTTGATCGAAAGGAAATAAGATTAACACATATATTTACATAAAAGAATACTTTTGGAGCTTACGATGATGGTAAAATTGCAAATAATTAATTGGTCAACATTACCATTGATTACGGATTTGCTTTGTTCTATTTTTTATGAATAACTCAAACCAAATATAACGAAATAAAATTTGATTTGGTTTTGTTTTAATTTAATATAAAATCTAAATTAACCAATATTTTGTAATTTAGATTGGATTGCTTGTTTCTATTTTTTTTTATTTTTACTATAAAACTGCTAAGTAGTAAAAGTATGTTAAACATTTTACCGGAAATTGTCAAATAAAGAGATTTATCGTGATTTTTTATATACAATTCTTGTCATATTTATAGTTTTAACTGTTTTTCGTATTCACAGTTATATTAAATGATCTTATAATTAAAATTATATATCATATTTCAATTAATATAAATATATTATAGTTATAATATAATTAAAGTATAAAACAATTTTCATAGATATTTATCAGTAGTTAATTACTCAAAACATATAACATTATATTTAAATAGAATAAGTTTTAAATGCAGTAAGTAGTTTAATTACGTTCTTAATTTTTAGAATGGATTTAAACTATAACAATATATTAAATAAAACATAGATAGACAAATACTTTTTTAAAAACAAATTTTTATTATAATTTTTGCTACTTCGATTTTAAATACCCTTAGGTGTCACCACCAACGAATGTTATTTTAGTGGGTTTGTTGGCCCAGTTTAAACAAAAGAGGATGAAGCTTTGGGCTCAGTTGAGTGCAACAAGAAAGTCCATTCCGTAGTTGAAAGATTGACTGAGTCTTTCTGCACCTTCATACTTTCTTCCTGCACCTCCTTAAAGTAAAAGTATTAAAAGGCATCCTATTTTACTAATTTTATTTTTCCTTTAGATGAAATCTAATAAGAGAAAGATTGACAACATTATTTATACATTTAACCTTGATACTTTAAATACCCTATAAATAAACTACTTTTTAATTAATTTTTCTTAAACTTTTTGTCCGTTGAATATTTAAAACACTTTTTTTTCTTTATTTTTGTCTAAATATTCTTTGTTTGATGTTGTCATCAAGGAGATTACATAATCATTATTTTCACTTTTTATCTTTAATATGATCAAGTAGTGTCATCCTTTTTCAACTTGTCAATCAACTAATTCCTGCTAGAAACAAGTTAAAGATTAAAAGAAAAAGAAATTAATTAATAAATAAGTTAAAGATGAAAAGATAAAAATAATAGTCACATTATCAAATTGATTGTAAAAATCAAAGAATATAATAGTTTGACATAAATAAAAAAATATTTTAAACAAAAATTTTCGATTCAACGGGAACTTATTTAAGAATACCATGTTCTTAAAATTAATTAAGTCATATAATTATTATTGTTGATCAACTTCTCTCAATCTTATCTTACAACTTTTCTTTTTTCTCTCTTCCCACCTTTTTTCTCATTATAGAAGTTGCAGTAAAGGTTTTCAGTGAGGATTATCTTGCTTCCTACAAAGTACATAGCTACCTCCTTTCTAACCAAAGCAATATAACTCTTTCATAGGTTTCATACAGATATTGCCCTTTAACCTAACACTACTCCTTTATGACCCTCATCTTTTCTGTTAACATGTCACAATTTGATGTCACTACATCTAACAATATAAACTTCACCTTTCTCAAATCAAGTATCCACAATGAGGGCATCTTCATATTAATTTTCGACATTATGAGTTAAATATTTCAGAATCATACATTAATTTGACTTTATAAAATATTATTCACTTTAGCTAGTATATGTACTGTTATATGAGGTAAAAAAAAATGAATTCTTAATGAAGACAAATTACTTGGGTATAGCTTTCTTGGCTCCACCCACAAACTGTTATCTCTATGTATGATTTATTGAAAAAGAAACGTAACAAAAAATTCTTATCCACCAAAGAACATGAGGCCAAGAAAACACCCCAAAGGATAAACCAAAAAGGTTCAAAATTATCAACACAAAAGGACAATGCTAGTTACCATCTATATCCCTTTTTTTCTCAAATCTTGGATCTCGTAAATAATTGTAATTATTTTCATATAGAGATTCCTACAAAGAATCTAAAATCCAAATCCAATGATAAAGATCTCACACCATCATATCAATCATCAATTATTTCTTCTCCTTCTTCCCCATTTCCTTCTTCTACACTACCTTCCATATATCTCTTTAATGCTATAATTATAGTTCAAAAAATCAATCATGCCCCTCTTCTCTTTCTCACATTACAAATTCCTTTGGAGATCTTCAATTGCTTTTGCATTTTTCTTAACCCTTCTTTTCATTTCAAACTCACTCACTCTCCAAGCACAATCCACTTCAACCCCATGCAACAAAGACCCCTACAAGCAACTCAATCTAATCCTTAACCAAAACGGCACCGTCACACGCCCCAACAAACCCCCTGAAAGCCCGCCCGCAGCGGATCCTACTCTCCTCGTACTCTCCAAAGACCTCTCCATCAACCAATCAAAGGGCACATGGGCGCGGGTGTACCTCCCCCGCGAAGCACAGAATTACCGCTCCAAGCTCCCCCTGGTGGTTTTCTTCCATGGTGGAGGGTTCATTTTCCTCAGTGCAGCCTCAACGATTTTCCACGAGTTTTGCTTCAACATGGCAAACGACGTCGTTGCGGTCGTAGCGTCCGTGGAGTACCGTCTCGCACCGGAACATAGACTCCCCGCGGCGTACGATGATGCCGTGGAGGCGCTGCACTGGATCAAAGCCAGCCACGATGATTGGCTGGAAAACCTCGTCGATTACTCCAACGTTTTTCTCATGGGGAGTAGTGCCGGGGGAAACATCGCCTACAACGCCGGTCTACGTGCAGCTGCGGCTGATGATGATCAGATTCCCGCGATCAAAGGGCTGATTTTGGTTCAACCGTTTTTCAGTGGGACCCGCAGGACAGGTTCGGAGCGGAGGCTCGTGAACGAACCTCATTTGGCGCTGTGCAATAATGACGCCCTGTGGGAGTTGTCGTTACCCGTTGGGGTTGACCGTGATCACGAGTATTGCAATCCGACGGCGGGGAAGGGTCCTGGTAGATTGGGAATGATCGAAAGGCTAGGATGGTGGGTGCTGGTTACCGGGTGTGGAGGTGACCCACTGGTGGATCGTCAGGTGGAGCTGGTTAAGTTGATGCAAAAGAAGGGTGTGAGAGTTGTGGGGCATTTCACTCCAGGGGATTATCATGGGATTCAAGATACTGATCCATTGAAGGCAAAGCAGCTTTTTTGGGTAATCAAAACTTTTATTTCAGCTTTAAATTAATGGTAACAGTAAAACCTTCTTCTGATTTCTTCATTTAATAAGACAAAGAGATACATCTCATTCACTGAACAATGTTTTAAACATTTTAAGTCTTGTTTTTTTTTCTTTTTGTCTTCATCTCTTCATTCACAGTCCCTTTTCCTTCGTCTTTCAGATAATTTTAAATTATAAATTGTATGCTATGTACGATGAGTTTTTGGTTTATCGTTTGTCGTGGTTCTTCATGATAAATCTTGAAGTTTATAGTTTTTTTAGGCTCGTGATCTTTCTTCTTCTTTTTTATTTTTTTTAAGTGAGTTTCGCCTTTAAATACGGGTCCTGAGCAGCTTAAGATAAAAGTGAGTTTTCTAATAGACAGGGCATCTTACGGAGTCTTAAAAAATAACGTGTTAAACGCAACTTGTGAATAAGACACAACTAGGTCCATCTTTCTTCATTTTTTTACTTTTTGCTTCATTAGTTTTCGATTTTGGGAAGTCCCTGTAAGTATTTTTTAAATTAGAATATGAAACTATTTTCTTATTTATAGACTTTTAAGTGAGTTTCTTTTAAGCGAAAAGGAAAAAGAGTAAGTTTTTGTGTTTTTTATTTATTTTCTTTTGTATATTCAATATGTTAATATGTTAATTGTCACATGTTCATGATAATGATAATATTGGTCGAGATCATAAAACGTCCATTTGATAATATTAATCCTGTTTAGTTTGAAAACACTAAAACTCGATCCGTCGATTTAGTAATACAAAATCAAATTTAGTTTGAAAAAACTAAAACTAGATCTGTCGATTTAGTAGTCTAATATTTTCTTTTGTTTCTTTACCTACCCTTCTTGCATCTCTTGTTTTTTTTTTATTTATTTGTGCAAAGGTGATTATAAATCTTTCATAAAATTTTTAAGTTTTCTTTTATATGCACTTAAGAGAGAATCAAAGTACGGTTCTTGTCCCACCTGACCTAAATGGAATAAATTATAATTATTGCACTATAAAAAAAATAAAAATTATTGACGAAATAAATTTATCGAAAATATCTAAAATCTGTTTATAAATTAGTTATATTTAATTTATCGACGGATTTTTAAGTCTATTATTATTGACGGATTTCTGAATCTGTCAATAATTATCAACAAATTTAGAGTAAATCTGTCGATAAATCTGTTGATAATGATATTTTACCGACAGATAAAATTTCGCGAGTAATTTAACTTTTTCTTGTAATGTTGAAATCATGACTTAAAATATATTTCTTTATTTTAAATTTTGTTTATAAAGATATCATTAATCGTCAACATGATTATGATCACAATTTCTATGTTTGGGAAATGATGTAATCTGATGATAATTTTATAGATAATACCAATTTTACTACTGAAATTGTACAAAACACTATTGTCATTGAAAAGCAACGAAAATGAACTATCTCATTCTATTACACATTTTAAGATCACATGGGAAGAGCTTGAATCGATAGATCAATTCCTGCATGCATCTATAATATAATGTGTAGTTATAACCTAATCAACATCATCAATGAATATAAAGAATTTGAGCGTACGATGTGTTTTCTAATAGCTCCTGGATAAATCTATGATATTGTTGAAACAAAAATCTTTGTAATGGAATCCATTATCGATTGAGTCTTATCTCTTATTTTATAGCAAGAAAGGCAATTGAATGGTTGTATATGGATAAACAAAGTTCTTAACTGATACTATATAACATATGCAAATCAATAGTACTAGACAACAAAATACAAGATCTTATGATAGAGATAATAATCAAACTTTTGGAGGGAGAAATCACCATATATGAAGAGGTAGAAATCAAGGTAAACAATACACTTTTTGCTATTAAATGAATCATACTACAGAAGAATGTTACTCCTAGTATAGATTTTCACCTATGTTATTGAAAATAAAACAGGCCATGGATCCTCTTACACTACAAGAAGAAAGCTATTTGGAGATCAATATTTAGCTACCGAATGAAATTGTTGCTAATTGTGACCAAAATAGTCACCAAATTAAATTTTGATTGCTAAATAACTACAGAATAGAAGTAATGGTTGAATTTTGTGACCAATTGAGTCAAATAATTAGTATCTAACATTAGCTACCAAAGTTTTAGTGACCTATGTCATTAGATTATAAATTGGTATCTAATTAAGTTGGAGACTAATTTAGAATCTAATGGTATAGGTCACTAAAAGCTTGGTAGCTAATGTTAGATATCAATTATTTGACTTAATTGGTCACTAAATTCAATCATTACTTCTATTTTGTAGTTATTTAGCAACCAAAATCTAATTTGGTGACTGTTTTGGTCACAATTTGTAACCATCTCATTTGGTAGCTAAAAATAGGTCTCTAAATAATCTTTTTCTTGTAGTGTTAGACATGACAAGTACAACAACAAGTTAATAATGAACAAGCCATGAGTACTCTTACACATGAAAAAATTACTATCCAGTGGTAATAAATTTAAAATTGTCAATAGTGCAATAGGTCAATACTCCATAAAACAATCTAAGCAACATAATAATTTTGATATATCTTTAATCATTGACACAAGAGTTGTAGACCATGTGACTCATGCAAAAGACTTTTTACAAGTTTTTTATAAAATCAAACCCTAAAATGTTAAATTACTGGATAATATACATGTTATAGCCAAGCTTGATGGAACTATCTGATTCAGACATCATTTTGTCTTACATAATGTTTTATAATTTCATAGAACATTATTTTTGGTCAACGTCTTAACATCTTGAAATTGTCAACTATTTTTCTCATAAAATGTTTGTCAAATATAGAAAACAAGTTATTTGAAGATAATTGGGCAAGCTAATTCTCAAAATGATTTGTACCAATTTTCTATCTTTTTGTTGCACAACATTAATAACTTCAATGAACATAAAGATAACCTTGAATAATGACAAGTAGACTAAGACATCTTTCTTTTAAGGTCTTGGACCATGACAGATGAAGTTTTCCTTATATACACTATGACAAAAATATAATAAGTGATTCTTGTCATGTAGGCAAACAACTTATATTTCCTTTTCTTTTAAGCATTACCTCAATTAATAGTGTTTCTTTTATTTTATACATATTGATATTTGGGAACCTTTTAGCATAACTTCTATCCATAATATAAGTATTTTCTTACTATTATTGATGATCATACAAAATACACTTAGATACATCTTATAAAAAAAATAAAGGTAAAACTATATGTCTTTTATCTACTTTTGTTACTGTCATTTAAAATAAATACAACACAAGAATAAAGATTATCATGACTAATAATGGAGAATAATTTAACTAGAAAGATTTTTATGATAAACTTGGCATAATACATCATACTACATTTATTGAAACTTCTTAACAAAATTCTATTGTTGAAAAAAAATCAACATATATTGAACATTACTCGTTGTCTCTTGCATCAATCTTATCCTTCAAAAGTTTTATGGTCATGTCATGACTTATGTTGTATATCTAATAAACTAACTCCTTTCTCCTATTATTAGAAATAGAAATACTTTAAAGATTTTTCTTAGTCAGACACCTAGTTCAACTGACAAAGTTTTTGGATGTATTTGTTTATCACCAACCATTAAAGAGAATAAAAGTAAATTTGATTAAAGAGCTAGAAAATGTGTCATCCTTGGTCTTAAACCAAGAACTATTATAATGTCTTAGACATAATCATAAGAAAAATTCATACATCACGAAATTTTATTTTTCATGAACATGTTTTCACTTTTGTGGCTAATACTTTTGAACATAATGAGTTTGATCACGAAGAAGACATCTCCTATCCTCTCTATGACCACTTTTACAATGCCAACAATAAAAATGACCTAGACAATCCAAGAGAGAACAACGTTGATTAAGAAGTTGAGGCTTTGCAAAGGTCCCCCAGAATAAAAAGGATTCCATCATTTTTTAGAAGATTATCATTATCAACTTTGAACTTTAATGTAAGGATATATCATACAAGTGCCAAACGTGGTACTGAACAACCAACAAATGATTTTACAAAAGCTCTCAACTACAATATCTACAACAATTTTGTATCCAAGCTTGGAATCATGAACATAGATCTTCCAGTTTGACGAAGGGTCTTGAGGTTTATAGTTATTTTTTTATTTTTCTTTTGGATCTTCTTTTTGTAATAGGCTGTCAGCCGAAACTTTTTTTAGTTTTTTCTTTCTTTTCATGTTTAAATGCGTACTTTCAGTGTCAAAAAAAAAATGAGTTTTGTAATGAAAAAATGCATTACATGTACTCGTGAAAAATGATGTGTTAAAAACAACTTTGTCTATTTCTTCTTTTCTCTTTCTAACATTTTTTTTGTGTTCCTTGTTTCTCGTTAACAAAAGTGAAAAATCAATAATAAACTTATGGGTTATTTTCATATGAGATATTAGTAATATTTGACACCAATAAGTCGCAAACATATCCATATAAGATATTAAAATGTCACTTTTAACAAAAAACCATAAGGTAATAGGTTTATTGATTGTTCTACTTATATATTGTCCATTTTACTCATTTTTACTCAATGTGACATTACCAATTCATTTTGAATCCTACTAGCCTCCCTTCCAAGTATGAGTTCATTGCACATTCCTACACCTACCTTTGGAGTGGAAGTATTTTTTTAACCAGAAGTATATTAACGGTAATCCTTTCTTTGTATTGTCGTTCTACAATTATATACATTTTCCTTAAATGTTTAAGAAATGCAACAAATCCATAAATTTTAGGATTATTCATCTACTTTACATTATATTTGTTTGAGTCTATCATTATAACAAATGTAGCTCTAATACTATTTATGGATTTTTTCACAGGTAAGATGTCAAGAAGATTTGACATTAATGAGTCACGAATAGATTCATATAAAATAAAGAGATACTATCTTCAATTCAAAACCTAAATGACATAAATTTATGAGATTTTTTACTTATATATTATCCACTTTACTTATTTTTACCGTGTTCTTGAATTCCTAGCAAAACCAATGTACTTATAATAAATTAATTAAGCATAGTTGTGATTAAATAAGTTTCTTAATTTAAATTAAATTGTATTTTTTTAGGTAAAAATTTATTGGATTGATTTATTTATTTTTGTTAAACCAAAAATGCTGCAAAATTATCCACCACCTAATCAAGGTTTGAATAGTTTTATTATTTATAAATTATTTTAGTTAAGTTGTATTTTAATTAAGTTTGTTAGTGACATAATTTGTACGATAAAAAAATTACGATGTACTATAAATCTAGTGTACATTTTTTATATATTTATTCTGGTTTAAATTTGTAGAAATAGGGTTTATCTAGTTTTAATTTTTTACAAATTTTTTATTATTTATATATTTATGTCATTTTATTTTTTGTCGTAATCATTATTTTCAAATTTTTGGTTTAGTACTGAAATAATTAAAAATAATTATGAGGATTAATAAAGTAAGAAAATATTTTAAATAAGATAAAAACTTATTTTTAATTACATAATCTAATTATGTAATGTATTTATTATCTAATATTGGTAAAGTAGTTGTATTATTCAAAATGGGCATCTTGGCACCACAAACACATAATGATTAATAAGTATTAGATACTAAATAATTTTATACCATTATTAAGAAGACATTAGAACCTACTTAAATTTATTCTAATCGTTCGTATAGATAGAGTCTAACATGATTAGTATAAATAAATAAATATTTTGAAATAAAAGATAATTTATTCTTTATTATTATTTATTTTTTTAAGAACTAATTTTAGTATTAGAGTGTAATCACAAGTAGTCCTCCTGTCAAAATTGAGAGTCCAGAACTGATTACCAAAGACCAAGAATACCAAAACAAGACGAAAAGAAGAGAGCATAGGATGTAAGGTTTATTCAATTATACAAGAACATTCTTGACAAGAACTCAGTTGTCTGAACCCATAACATAGTATTTATTTTATTTTTTAGTATTGCTTTATCTATTTTTTACTATTTTTATGTGTTATCTAGACTTATATTAATCTTATAAAAAATATTTCTCTTTTGAAAGTTAATATAATTATTTATAACTTTTATATTGAATATTTTTTTTAATTTGATCCAAATATTTAGATACTTAAACGAATTGTGATATTTAAAAGTGAAATACACTTTAAAAATTGTTTTCCACCTCTATATAGACTCAACTACACTTTTGCGGAAAGATCTAATGCAAAAATGAAACATAGTTAGGAATCATAACCACCCCATTACAAACAAGAAAACAAAATCAAATTATAAACAATAGTAAAGTCATCGCTAAAGTTAATAGAGACTACAGGAGCAATGGTAGAGACTATATAACATCACTGAAAGTAACACATTACCAACAACAAAATCAAATTATAAATTATAATAAAGTAGATGGAAACTAACGGATTTATCTAGTATACATTTCGCTATAAATCATCACCACAAACAACCCATTACAACTACAAAATCAGATTATGAGCAATACAAGTCAATGAATAATAATGAGTTACATCATCATAAACAATTATAAAAACAAAATCAATACATAACAACTAATTATAATAGCAATTAATATTTTTAATAATTAATTGCTATATCTATTTATTTCTTTTTAAACATATCTTAACATGTTCTTATGAACAACCAATTCACTTCTATACTATAAAGTTCTAACTAGAAATTGACATACAAGAGTTTCTGGTTAAAATACATTTCTCAAATTCAATTATAACCTAAATTTGATATAAGAAAAATAAAAAACAGTTTCTCTTATCTTAATTTCTTTTTTATTCTCTACTAAACGAGAAATTAAAGAAATGGTTGAAACACAATACCACAACACACTCTAAAATACTTCATTTTAATTTATTTTATTTATGATTGTTTAAAGAAAAAAAAAAAAAACAATACCTTAACACACGAGTTCCTTGATCAACTTAGGATTCAACTTATTCATATGAATTCTAAAGTCAAACTAAAACTAAAAACTCCATACATCTCAAAAGTATCTTAAACCCTTACATGCATGATTGAATAGAAGGAGAAAGAAAAACTATTGAAGAAGGAGAAAGAAAAAGAAGAGCTTTACCTATAGAGTAAATTATCAAAATAGAAGATGTATAAATCATCTCTTTATAATCTTACACCCTTAAGTCACCAAAAGAAGGAAGAAAGTGTGAGTATGAAACTTTGAGAAAAGAATAAGGAATTGAGGGAGAAGGGAAAATGAGAAAAATGGGTGGTAGTAAATTTTTTTTTTTTTTAAGAAAGGAAAAATTAAAGGTTTCTATTGGCACCTATATATTCTAATCTCAATCTTTCCACCTTTTTATTTTCAAAACTAAATTATTTTAGTCCATATTTAGGCCTTGCTATATCTTTAGTGATTTTCTATCCGTAACCCCTTAATTTAATCACAACATCAAATACATTGCTTAAACATATAAATTAAATAAATTAGGATTTAAATAGAAAATAAATTTAATAATCACTTTTTAAAAATTATTTTAGACACTTGACTAAAAACAAATTCTCACATGGCTCGTGTGGTAGGTCAAATGAGTATTATAAGAATCGATATTCCACTAGCGTCATAAGTAGCTGGGTGAAAATGAAATACAAACCTTTTTAGTGTTCCAAAGTTCTACTCAAGAGTTGGTGAAACGTTGATGCCAGTATTCTACTAAATTTGATTAGTGATTCTGAGCGAGATATTACTCGTGTAATTGTTAGGCTCATACTATTATTATAATATATGTTAAGAGCTTGCAATTTCAGTTTTTTTTAATGAAAATAACTTTCATATTTATATGCACCATAATTAAAACAGTGTAATATCTATGAAGACAAATGCAAGTAAAATGTTAATTTTATAAATATTTAATTATTTTTTAACTATCTCATATATTTATATATTTTAATGATATTATTTTAAAAAATTATGAATTATTAAAAATTTATTTTTATCTAATTTTATCTTGTTTCTTTTCTTTTTAATATCGTCCCTCAACTTATTAATTTCATAAACATCAACTTATTAATGAGTTGAAGAAAAAAAATAATAATCATATTACCCCATTAAAAACAAAAATTAAATAATAGAGAATAAAAATAAAAAAATTCAACACTTATTTTTTTTAATTAAAAACTGAATTAAAACTTTTATAAATTACTAAACTCATAAAAGAATCTTAAAATGTTATTGAGTAAAACTTAATATCACAATTAAAAAAAAATACTAAAAGTGGAATCACAATTAAATAAACTATATTCTCTTTAATTAGATTAATCAGATTTATTGATTACATGATTATCAAAAAGTGAACTAGTTAAAAATTACTATTAATATAATCTTTTAAAGGATGATTACAAAGTTTCATAATGGTTGTCTTGGTCATATAAATACCAAGAACAGTCTTAGCAAACAAATCCTAGAAAACAACAAAATTAAAGAACCTCTGGTCGGTGCACATGAACATTAATGAACACAATAAATAATTCCATTATGAAGCTCTTGGTTCTTACACAAACTGTCTGGTAGCATTGAAGAGGCGTGCAAATCTTCAATGCAACAGTCACAAAACAACAAAAGTTTCTCGACCATGTCCACTGAAACCACTGACCCCTACCAAACCCTCCAAATCCGCCGCAACTCCGACGGCACCTTCACTCGCCTGAGCGACGCCGTTCCACGCACCCCACCTTCTTCAGACCCCTCTCTTCCCGTTCTCACCAAAGACATCACCATCAAACCTCAAAACCACACCTGGCTACGCTTATTCCTACCCCGAACACCACTATCGTCTTCCAACCCCAACAAGCTTCCTCTCATTGTTTTCTTTCACGGAAGCGGATTCGTCATGCTCAGTGCTGCTTCCTCCATGTTCCATGATTTCTGCATCCAAATGGCCAATTCCGCTCAGGCCGTCGTGGCCTCCGTCGAGTACCGCCTTGCACCGGAGCACCGGCTACCGGCCGCCTATGACGATGCCGTGGAGGCGCTGCAGTGGATCGGAAAATGCCAAGATGAGTGGCTGCAGCAATATGCGGATTATTCGAAGTGTTATCTTATGGGGAATAGCGCTGGGGCCACCATAGCCTACCATACAGGTGACTCATTCTATATCATAACTATTAAATATTTCTTTAAATGTTTATAGCATTTTAACCTTCACTTGTTTTTAAAACTTGCATATAACACTCTTAGTAATATTTTTTAGATTTAATAAAATTTTATATAAATTTAATTATTTTAATTAAATTTTTGTTTGATGGAATATTTAATTTTTTTAGTTTTTTAATTAAATTTGATTGCTTGATTTTGTCGTTAATCAAAGTAATGTGATGATTATTTTTGTCGTTAATTAAACCTGAATATTACAAAAATAAAGTTTATGTTTGTTATTTGAAACTGAAAAATCAAACATCATATCACCTCAGATGACCATAGATACTTAATTAAGTGTTTAGTACAGCAAACAAATTTAGTAAAAACTCAAATGAATATACTACTTAACTTAAATAAGTCATTTTCTTTATTTTCATATAAAGACACCTGAATAATGATAATAATAATATAAAATAGGAGGCATATTATTTCATTTGTAATGAAACTAAATTAAAAATTAAAAAATTTTGAATGTTCAATAAAAGGAATCAAAAAATTTAATGTTTAATCTTCTTTTATTTTATGAAATATTATTTTTAATTATTTGACAATAATTATTCATTTAGTATTCATTACATTAATTATTTATTTATAGGTTTTTGAAAGTTTATTAAAAGTTTAAATATGAACATATGAACGTTCAGAGGGAAGAAGCACTCCCTTTTTAATGCATTATTTCTATTTTCATTTCTTAGATAGACTCCTTTATGGGTTTTAGAATTTGACATTTATACTTGATATAAATGGTAACATGATCATTCATAATAAGAAATTATTGATAATAAAAAATATCATTATAACTATTGTTTCCTTTCAGGTCTACGTGCAACTGAAGAGGTGAATGATCTTGATCCAGTGAAGATCCAAGGGTTGATATTGCGTCAACCATTCTTTGGCGGAAGGGAGAGGACAGAGTCAGAGATAAGGCTTGAGAAAGACCCAGTGATTCCATTGTGTGTGACTGATTTGATGTGGGAATTGGCACTGCCATTGAGTGCTGATCGTGACCATGAATATTGCAGTGTAAGGGCTGGAAATGGGGTTCAGAAATTTGAGAGGATGAAGGAGCTTGGTTGGAGGGTATTGGTGAGTTGCAACAATGGTGATCCATTGGTGGATCGTGAGAAGGAGTTGGCACAGTTGATGGAAGAAAAAGGGGTGCAAGTGGTGAAGGATTTTCAAGAAGAAGGGTTCCATGGAGTAGAACTTTTTGAGCCATCCAAAGCAAACCAATTCATTGCTTTGGTTAAAGATTTCATTTACCCAAAAATTTATCTTTAAGAGTCTATTTGTTGTTGTATACCAATCACATTTGTTGTTGGCATGTTATATTCATAGTTTTTTTTGAAACCCTTTGTTTTTTTGAAAGTTATGTTATAAAAGTATTTGATATTATAAATGGTCTTTCATATCTATTTAATTTATAATATAAGAATTGAAACTATTTTACAAACTAATTGTGTGAAAAATAAATTAAACTTAAACTTATTTTTTAATATATATTTTTTAATACAGTAGAATGACAAGAGGCAATCATGCATCTAATATACTAATTTAAGATACCTTCTATTGATAAGAAAATTGTTACAAAATTATATAAATTGGACAGAGACATTAAATGTTGGATTCATTAAAAAAGTTCACTTTTTTATAAAATAAAGAGTATAACTTTTGTTTAAATAAATTTATTTGTTAAAATTATCTAATAAATATTCAGTTTTTATTTTTGCTTAATTATTAGTTTTTTAAAATAAACATTGTTATGTTTCATTTGAACTTGTTTGTAACCTACTAATATTGATGTATTCGAATATATTAATCAGTATGAATATATGTAATAACAAATTAGTTTTTTTTATTTTTTTTAATAAATATGCAATAACAAATTAGTGTAGAAAGCACACCTTACATCTATTTGTACAGGCACAAGTTGTTTTTTATTACATGCTTTTCAATGACATTCAGATAACCAATTAACTTAATATTTCTTTTTATTAGAATTGACTTTTCTTTCTGATCCAATTAACTTTGGTTTCTTTCACAAATTATTTTCTATTTCCTTCTTATTTTTCATACCCTTGATTCGTTTTTTTAAAATCGGTATTTTTCATGTTCTCGCTAAACTTCACATAAAATATATTAAATAAAAAAATATCATAATTATCGGTGGAAACATAGGTAAAAGTAAAAAGTTCGTCTGTAAACAACTATATTGAAAGTCTAAAATTAATATTTCATTGGTATAAATATTCTCATTTAAGATGTATATTTTTTACAGTTATCCTACACTCATTATCAAAGAGATTTGACAATATTTTTAAAAATTTCAGTTATTTTTAATGATGATTATCTCTATAATTATTTTTTAAAGAGTTAAATAATAATAATAATAATTCTACAGTGGTAGTCGTTAAGAAGGTGATAATGATATGTTTGTAATTGCAACAGTTTTAAACAGCGATCACAGGAAAAGTTATATATGACATTGATTTTTAAGTTGGGATTATTAAATTAAATTATATTAGAAAATTAAAATTTAAAGTTTATTGTAGTATAATTAGAATTAAATTATATTAAGATTGAATCTAGAAAAAATAGAATTAAATTTATTACAACGGGATTTAGAAGAATTAAAATTATAATTAAATTTTATTTGAAGTACATTTAGAAAATTTAGAATTAAAATTTTATTTGTTTATTATAAATTTGTATATCTTCCTATTTATGTTGTTTGAACTTAATTCAGAGTATTAGGTTTGGAGGTATGGGATAAAAGTCGAATCAACTTGATATAAGATACGAAATTTGAATTTGCTTTTACATTGTTTTTAAACAATAAATAATAAATTTAAAAATATTTACTATTAAACACTAATTTAAGACACAAAATTATATAAATATCAAAGTTTACATCTATGAGTGAAATAAGATTATGAGTGTAAAAAGTAGCAAGAATGCATCAAAGAGAAGATAGAAATAAAATTCTTAATAAATACAAATTTAATTTACAAACTTATTTAAGTGCGAAATATTACTTGTAAAAATAGAAGAACTTGAATATATGCATGAAGAACGAAACTTGAATGAGATAAAATATATAAATTTTTTTAAAAAGAATGAAGAAAAGAAAAGTGTGAAAAGGACACACTTATGAATTAATTGAGAAAATTACACCATTTAGATAATTTTTTTGTTATACGTTTATGTAAGCAAAATTTAGTAGATGATTATATTCATAGGTAGTATTTCATTATATATTAATTTTATTAAAATTGTTATATTGGTGTAAACCATTTTGTTTTACATTTTACTTAACTTATACAGAAGATCTATATATACAAGTTTTTTCAGTTGTAAAAAGATATATAGAAATATAAAGTAATACAATTTTGAGAAAGAAATCTTACCTTCGAGTCTTCGTTTTTTCTTGTTTCCTCCATCATACGAATCATTCTTCTCAAGGAGCTTTTTCTGCTTGGGATGAGAAACCCAACAACCCAAATGCTTCGCGAGGCTTTTGAACCCTAGAATCAAGAATTGAAAATATTATCAATAAAAGCGTTAGTACATGTTTTCTCTCGTGTGAAATTGGGCGTGATTTTGGGCCTAAAACAAATGGGTTGTGAATCTCATTATGGTATCAGAGCAGGTTAAAGCCTGCTCTAGTTCTACTAGTATTGTTTTTGCTTTTCTTTATTTTGTTTCTTGATTTTTCTTGATTTTTCAAAAAACATATGGAGTCTATTTAATCAGGAGTTTATATGAGTTAAAATTCTACTAGTCTCTATTACTTACATTCTGGAGAGAATCCAAAATTGGTTCTGATTTTATTTCCCCTCTCCCCTCTTCCCACCCCCACTATCATACGTGGAGCAGAAGCATGAAGTGTAGCCTACTATCTAAAAACAAGCTAAAATTCGTTGATGGCAGTATCCTAAAGCCAGTAAATGGTGATTCTTTGTTTAAAGCATGAGAAAGATGCAATATTATGGTTCTTTTATGGATAACAATAACCTTAATACCAAAAATTGCTGAAATTATTATTCATATTGATGAGGCTAAGATTCTTTGGGAAGATTTAAAAGAAAAGTTTTCTAAGAATGATTATTTCAAAATTTTAGATTTAGATTTACTACAATAAATACATTCTATAAGACAAGGTGAGAGAAATATCACCAAATTTTTTACAAATCTAAATATTCTTTGGGAAGAATTGGAGTCTGTAAGATCGGTGCCAAATTGCATTTGTGACATACTGTGTAGTTGTACACTATCAACGATTTACATTCAATACAGGAATTCAGAATATGTTATATGTTTTCTAAAGGGAATTGTTGAGATTTACAATACTATAAAAACTCAGATTCTCATGATGGAACCTTTGCCCAACATAAACAAAGTTTTCAACAAGAGAAAACAATGTTCCTATTGTCACAAGGTGAATCATACAGTGGACGAATGTTACTCTAAGCATGGATATCTTCCATGGTACAAATAAAGAACTGAACTATTCTCTACAACTAATAAGAGAAGTTGTAACTAGATTATGAAGAATCAAAATACACAAAAGTGTGGAAGTAAAGAAAAAGATACTGAAAAACATCCTTTAACAGAGGATCAAACACATAAGCTATTGCAACTACTTGATAATTCCTCAAACCACAACATCAATCAAATATAGAGACATAATAGTGAGGGTTTTACATGAGAGACATAATCAGAAGATGAGAATTTATAGATTCTTGATACTAGTGCTACTGACCATGTCACTTATAATAAAAGGCATTTTATTAAATTCTATACAATCAAATCATTGAATGTTAAGCTTCTTAATGGTTCATCTATTAAAGCTTATCATGCTAGAACAATTCAATTTTCAAAAGATTTTATCATTTTTAATGTACTATACACCTCAAGAAAAAGTTAAATTATCAACAGAATTTTATCGACGAAACTTTATTTGTCGGTAAAATATCATTATTGACGATTTTATCGATGGATATCATTCGTCGTTAAATTTATTGACAGATTTACCCTAAATCCGTCGATAATTACCGACAGATTCAGAAATCTATTGAAAATTCATCGGTAATTACTGACGGACTTAGAAATCCATCGATAAATTTACATACAATCAATTTACCGATAAATTTTGGTTTTTTCCAATAGATTTGTCTCGTCGATAATTTTTGTTTTTTTTATAGTGTATATATTCCATAATTTTCATTCAATATTATATCTATTCATAAATTAATTGAGGATTTAAACTGTAAATTGGTTTTCTGTTCTAAGAATTGTCAAATCAAGGACAACATTTCATTTAGGATGATTGGATGAGGTGATCTCATTCACTTGCTATAGTACATACATGAGTTTACTGATGAGTTTTCTGATTCTAAAAGAAATTACTATTTTGTAAACAATGTGCTTAACTGTAAGAAAATTAGTATTGGCATTTGGCACTATCGACTACAATACCCTGGAAACAAGACTCTTGAATACATTTGCAATAAATTTCCTTATGTGCAATCTAGTTTAAATCAGTTTGCAATGTCTGTCATCTCACTAAGCAACATAAACTTCCTTCCCTCATAGTAATACTAGTTTTTTTGAATGCTTTTGATTTATCATGTTGATATATGGGACCTTGTTAATATTTCTCCCGTTCATGCCCATAGGTATTTTCTAATCATAATGGATGACTACACTAGACACACTTGGATATATCTTAAGAAAGTTAAATATGAAATTGGAACTCTATTACAAAATTTTGTTACATATGCTAAAAATCAATTTAGACAAAGCATCAAGATCATTAGGTCTGACAATGGAAAACAGTTCAGTTTTAGCACTTTTTTTTTGATAAATTTACCATTTTGCATCAAAGGACACCTGGTGAAACCCCTCAATAGCATTCTGTTGTTGAGAGAAAGCATCAACACATTCTTAACATCACACGTAGTCTCATGATTTAATCTAGTTTACCCAAGGCTTACTATGTTATTGCCCATGCATTTACCTTATAAATGGGCTTCCCTCTACTGTTATCAATTACAAAACTTCTTGAGTTACAAAACTTTCAAGATCAAAGACCTTGGAGAACTTTAATATTTTTTGGAATTAGAAATTACCAAATCAAATGAAGGGATACATTTATGTCAAAGAAAATACACTCTTGACATTTTGACTGAGATAGGAATGTTTGGAAGTGAGCCATGCACTACCCCTCTTATGTCTAATAACAGAATTCTTTTTGAAAATGCAGAAAAGCTACAAAATTCTAAGTCTTATAGAAGACTCATTAGAAAGCTTCTATACATGACTAATACCAGACCAGACATAACATTTGGTGTTCATCTACTTAGTCAGTTCCTACAAGAACCTATAATACATCACCAACAAGTTATCCAACATGTACTAAGATACATCAAAGGTAACCCTGCGAAAGGATTATTCTTTTCAGCTAACAATAAAATGCAAGTTAAAACATTCAGTGATTCAGATTGGACATCTTGTCCAGAGACAAGACAGTCAACTATAGGTTATTATATCTTCCTAGGAGACTCTTTGATTTTCTAAAAATCAAAGAAACAATCAACAATATCTAGATTTTCTTCAAAAGCAGAATATAAAACTCTAGCCATCACTACTTACAAGCTTTAATGGATCAAATACATCCTGGTTAAAGTTATTATACTGGCATAAACTAGTTCGTTTTACATTTTACCTAACTTATACATAAAACCTATATATACAGGTTTTCTCAGTTGTAAAAAGATATAAAAAAAATACAAAGTAATACAATTTTGAGAAATAAATCTTACCTCTGAATCTTAGTTTTCTCCGTCGTATGCTTCCTTCTTCTCAGGGAGCTTTTTCTACTAGCAATAAGAAAACCAACAATCCAAACATTTCGCGAGGGTTATGAATCCTAAAATAAAAACATTCTCAATAAGAGCACACGTAGGTTGACGTTTCTAAAAAGTGAGATGTGAAATTAGTACATGTTTTCTCTAATGTAACGTAAGACATGTTTTTAGACCTAAAACAAATAGGTCGTGAATCTTATTAAAATTAAAGAAAATCTTAAGAGATGATTATGAATATAAACAAAACTTTAAAATATATTGTTTTAGTATTAAACACGTATACACTTGAAATATCTTTTTATGTAAACAAGTTTTCCATATGTCTTTTATTTTTTAATTCTTAAATTGAGCAATAGATTTTTTTTTTAAATTAACAAAAATATATTTTGAAAATAAAAATACTTTTCTATTATAATTAAACATGAAAATAAGTTTATGTAATATTTTTACAAATGTGACCAAATTTGAGTTTTCTTTTACTAACTCATAAAGTTATGTTCTATTTGCTCGTGAATGATGAAGACGAATGGTTGAAATTTAAAGGATAAGATTCCCCATCTATACAATCAAGAAAATGCCGGCACGCCACAATTTTCGTATTGTGTTTCAAGCATTTAAGTTTGACACGTTAAGTTAACAAAGACAAAAAGTATTCTTTCAATTGCACAAGACACTAATGTCTATATTAAAATTCAATTAAGGATTATACAACTATTTCAGGTTACACAAAATTACAGATATACTTAAATTATAATATGTAATATATAAGTGATATTTAAATATTATTTTATTAATTTTGTAATATTAAAGTATACTAAATTATTTTATAGATGATATTAAATTCTATTAAAATGATCACTTGTTAGTGTTATATGAAACTTGAAATTTTTTGTTTTACAATAATTAAAACTCAATTTCAAAGTAGTTTCACTGCTATGTAATAATGTGCGATGTAATTTTTATCTGAAATTCTTAAAATGATATATTTTTTTATTTAATTCTCAATACGGGTGTATAGGAGACACTATATTATCATGAAGAATCCTGATCTTATTGTAAAAATTAATTTAAGATTAAATAAAATCGTGGAGTAAAGATTTTAATTAATGAGTTAATTAAAATGATGAGAATGCTACACTATTTTAATATTAATATGGTTAATATTCTCAACACATTCTTTTTCTGTTTTGTTGGCATGGTATGTTGCTATTGCACAACTAAAATAAATAGACAATTATAAACAGTTTAAATTTAAACAATTTAAATTCTAAAATAAAATGGTTGATAGGATTATTGTTTAAATTAAAACAAAAAATTATGTTAGTAAGAGATTTATACAATAAATTAAATTAAGAATACGCTTTAATATTCAAAAGAAAAGTTAAATTAAATTAAAATTTAATAATAAAATATATTTAACAAAATTAAGTATAAGTTAGATATTTAAATTTAATTAAAAATATAAAAATAATTTAAAATAAAATTAAAATTTAGCAAAAAACTTATAAATTTCTTTTAAAATATTATATAATTTTTTAAATAAATTTATTATTAGTTTTTAAATTATATCTATCACTAACTAAATCTATTTTTATATTAAAAATTAAATTAATTTTTTTCGAGATATCTCTTTTATTATAATTAATTTCACATTTATTTTAAATAAAACAGAGAAAAAAATTAATTAAAAATATTAATCACATTAAAATAATTATATAATATTCTTATAATTTTAATTAATTTATTAATTAAAATCTTTGCTTTATAATTTATTTAATGTTAAATTAATTTAATATAATATAATCATAAATTTTTACATGTCTACTCAATTTATTTATATTTAAAAATAAATATAAAAAATATATTGACCAAGTCAAAATAAATTTAAAATAAAAATTAAACTAATGAGTTGCCAACTTTGAACAAGTCAAACCAACACTGAGGAGCAATAAAAGAACCAACCATAAGAACCAACCATAACTTGTTACACTTCACAGCTTCATCTTCTTCATCAGACTACAATGTCTCAAGAACACCAAGAATCCTCCATTGATCCCTATAAGCACATCGATCTCGTTCTCAACCCTAACGGCACCATCACTCGCTTACGTCACCTTCCAAGCACACCACCCTCTTCAGACCCCACTCTCCCAGTTCTCACCAAAGACATAATCATCAACCACCAAAACAACACCTGGCTACGTTTATTCCTTCCCCAGATAGCACTATCCTCAGACCCAAAACCCCACAAGCTCCCTTTCATTATTTTCTTCCATGGAAGCGGTTTCGTCTTGTCCAGCGCCGCCTCCACCATGTTCCATGACTTCTGCTCTGCCATGTCTGCCACCGTCCCCGCCGTCGTCGCCTCCGTCGAATACCGCCTCGCCCCGGAGCACCGTCTCCCGGCAGCTTACGACGACGCAGTGGAGGCGCTGGAGTTTGTCCGAAACAGCCCCGAAGAGTGGCTGACAAAACACGCCGACATGGGTAAATGTTATATCATGGGGAACAGTGCAGGAGCAACAATAGCGTACTTCGCAGGCCTACGTGTGACCGAGCACGATCTGGAGCCGTTGAAGATCCAAGGGCTGATATTGCGCCAGGTGTTTTTGGGTGGGGTGGAGAGGAGTGGGTCCGAGGTGAGGTTAGAGAAGGACGAGTTTTTTCCGCTGTGCGTTGCGGATTTGCTTTGGGAGTTGGCGCTGCCCGTTGGCGCTGACCGTGATCACGAGTATGCGAATCCGAGGGCTGAGAAGTGGGTTGGGAAGTTGGAAAGAGTGAGGGATCTAGGGTGGAGGGTGTTGGTGAGTGGGACCGGTGGGGATGTGTTGATCGATCGAGAGAAAGAGTTGGTGGAGATGATGAAAGAGAAGGGTGTGGAAGTGGTGAGTGATTTTGAGGAAGAAGGGCGTCATGGGGTGGAGTATGCTGATGAATCAAAGGCTAAACAATTGATTCAAGTAATCAAACATTTTGTTTCCTCAAGTAGTGTTTAGTGTTTAAGAATGTGTTTTAAGTATTTCTAGATGTTAGTACGAGAAGCAAATGGTTGCTTTTTCGAGTTGAGGTGGAGTCAACTTAATTCGAGTTTAAGTATCAAATCATCTAAAATTGATGATGTAAGATTGATCATTCCAAGAATAAGAAAGAATTACATGTTGAAGTTATTTTAGTCTGAATAAAAGATTATATAGGATTTTAATAGTAACGAGTAAAAAGATGAATGAAAAATAAATACTTTTTATGTTTAGTGTTATTTATAAGTACCGAAATGAAAGAAGTTAATAATTTTATGATTTAAAGTTGAGATAATAAATTTAACGATTTATGGAATTGTATAAGTAAATTTTATTGTGTAAGTAAAAGTTGTGATACGTCAGTGTGATTGAGATAGTTATCTATATCTTTAATATTAATTAAACTTACTTAAATATTTTTAAATCTAAATATTTTGAGGAGGAGTAATACACTAAACATATATTAATTATGTTGATATATATATATTATGAGATGTTTCCTTTCATTGAATTAGACTGTAAATAGTTATGTATTTTTTTTAAAGGTTCTTTTAAGGTCTTTTATGACATGATGGATAGAGTTAGCTTAATAATGAGTATTGCTTATCTCTTGAGGCATATGAGAAAATAGAGTAGTAATGTAAAAAGTGAGTGATGTAATGGGAATAGATAAACAAAACAATATTACAAAAATATTGGAGGAAGATAATTTTTAAGAAAGACTTTGTGTTGATGGCTATTTATAGAAAATCAATTCTTAAAAATAATACGTTTTTTTTTATAATTTTTGTATTTATTTTTGAAGTATTAAACTAATTGGAATAATATAAACTGTTTGTAAAATCTATTTTGAAGCTATTAGTTTAACCATGTTCAATTTAAATGTTATGTCATCCATCCACAGGTCCAGAACGAGACTCTTATTTTGAATATTGAAGTTGATAAAAAAAAAAAGTTGTCAAAAGCGAATTTTTTGTTTTGTAAGTGCTGAAATTAGTTAATCTAATATAATAAGCTTTTTTATTTTTCTTAAAAGGATTTGGGCAATTTTGTATCTAAAATTAATTTTGAAGTTGTTTCCATATGGTGGAATATGAGAGTCTTATGGGATTGTGAAAATCGTTTTTGGAATATCTAATGTGAAATAACATATAATTATTCCAGACAGTATACTTTACAATAATTTATAGATTATATAATGTGAAATGTAATTTTGAAAAGAAAAATGCATTATAAAATACATAATATGAAATTTTATTCAAGAGTACACCTATGAAAACATAATTATAAATTTTAAATTATATAATCTGAAATATATTTTTAAATTATATAATTTAAAATATATATATATATATATATATATTTGAATTTTCATCCAAATTTTCATATATAAAAATATGTTTTAAATTATACTGATTAACATAAGATATAAATTATTATTTAAACAATTTAAAATTTTTTTACATCTCAGTAATACAAGAAGAAATTTTGCAGTAAAAGAAGTAACCATTTGGGCTAACATGCATGTGGACCCATTTACTCCAACCAGTTGCATTTGGCATCCCAGTATTTTAAAGTTGTACTTCCATAAAATTTGACATTCTAGTTTTACCCTTTTGTTTAGTTTTTTTCAGTTTCAGTTATGAATTATATAATTCAAATTTTTTTCAGATTATTCAATTAAAAACTAAAATATCAATTTTATATTTTAAAAATAATTTATAATGTATTGGATTATACACTGAAACATCAATATTTTTGTATTTAAAAAGCACAATTTTGAATAAAAAACTGTATTATAATCATACAATGTATAATAAAATTTTTATAACACAAAATGTATAATCTAAATAAAAAATAAAAAACAAAAGTTTTAAAGTTGAGACAACATGAACCATTTTTTTTCTTAAAAGATAATACATGTTTTTGTTTGAAGTGTTTCGTGAGCATGAATTATCTTTTGTGATCTTCACTAATTAATAATATTAATAATAATAATAATAATAATGTTTTTTTTATAAATTGAATAGATCAATAACTTTATTTGAAGACTACTAGTATAGTGTATTGAATATGTTTTTTCTTAAAAGAGAATACATGTTTTTGTTTGAAGTGTTTCGTGAGCATGAATTATCTTTTGTGATCTTCACTAATTAATAATATTAATAATAATAATAATAATAATGTTTTTTTTATAAATTGAATAGATCAATAACTTTATTTGAAGACTACTAGTATAGTGTATTGAATATGTTTTTTCTTAAAAGAGAATACATGTTTTTGTTTGAAGTGTTTCGTGAGCATGAATTATCTTTTGTGATCTTCACTAATTAATAATATTAATAATAATAATAATAATGTTTTTTTTTAAATTGAATAGATCAATAACTTTATTTGAAGACTACTAGTATAGTGTATTGAATATGTTTTTTCTAACATGAATGGTCCGATTGCATTCTTATCAACTTTATCAATTCTAGTGCACATCTGAAATACAAAATTTGTAGTAAAATATACATTTCTAAAATATAAATTTTATATTTCAAATTATATATTTCTAAATATACAATTTACAATACAAAAATATTACTTTTAACATACCTAAATATACTATTTGAAAGATCACCATATTACACAATTCAAGAATGGAATCGTAAAAAAAAAAAAAAAAAA
>Ga0209700_101138_pt1 | contig 53888 bp, 30 predicted proteins | sample SiratroredBW_FD_187528 | JGI IMG/M metagenome (GOLD analysis project Ga0209700, IMG submission 187528) | Root nodule microbial communities of legume samples collected from California, USA - Siratro red BW (SPAdes) (version 2) | ecosystem: Host-associated > Plants > Roots > Nodule | place: USA...
AAAATTTAAAAAAATAAAAAAAAAAAAAAAAAACATCAATGACAATATATTGTTTACTTTTATCTAAATATGTCAACTTCTTAGATATAGAAAAAAAAATTATTAGCCTAAAATCTATTTTATTTAAATATTTTTTCAAAAACAACCAATCTAATTTATTTAATAAATAAGCTTAAGCTATTAAGTTTAGATTAATCAGTGAAGTCATATCTGTCACATATCATTTTTATTCATGTCTAGGTTAAAAATTAGATAGATGTTATCAAGGATTTGAAAATAGAAAAAACTTCTACAGAATACCATTAGTATTGTAGGCACTCTTCTCCAATCACATTTGAAGTTTACTTTAGTAATATACAATGCATTTAATAAAAAACAAATTACCAAAATAAATTATAAATTGTATCGTCATCTATATTAGGTAAATTTGTTCTTGGGAAAAGCTAACATTCTTCCTTGCAAAAACTATGTGCATTAAAGTAAAAAGGGGGAAATTCTAATCCATTGAGTCGACCAAAGAGAGTTTGTCATGGTTTTCACTCTAGAGTTCTAAATTTAGCCCCTTTAGGTCCCCAAGCTTTTGGGGTTGCTTCAGTATGGTGCTGGATGAGATATTGTAGCTTTTATTTTCTCCTTCCCATGTTTTAAAAGGTAATCTCATCTTAAAAATATAGATTAAAAGATAAGGAGTACTAACAATCAATTATTGAATTTATGCTATAAATACTTACACGAATAATAAATTATAGTCAACAATTTAAATGCTAGTTTTCTAATCGATAATTATAATCGCACATTCTTTAAAAATGCATTCTTCCATTTATTGGAATTGATAAATCCCTTTTATTGAAAAACTATATATTTTCTGGTCTAAATGGATTCATTAGTATATTTATTAATCAATTACACCATCTAACAGCTTAGAAGAAAAACAAAGAAGGCATTTGATTTAAATATGCATAAGATAATCACACAAAGCACTAGCTGCAGATTACATATTTATACACAATTAGAACCTAGACAAACAAACCCAACAAAATAATAGGATTGAAGGCTAAATTAGTTTCACTATATGCTACAGCTAAATTATACATCCATGCAGAAACAGACAACATTTGGTGGTTGGAATTCAATCTAAAATTATCCTTGGGGGAAGGTGTACACCAGGAGCTTGTTCTGGACACGTAGCAAGTTTTACAATAGAACTAGCTGTGAGGTTGTACCTTCTCCGTATTTCTGTAAATCCTCCACATAGAACTTCCTCCATCCAGTTCTCCACCTCCGAATCCCTGTCCGAGACATATTGAGCTGTAAGCAATTGGTCCATCACTTCTGTCTGGATCTGTAATACACACTCGGATCCAAGAATCTTGTTGAAGTTACCTCTGATCACTTTCAACAATCTATCCACAAGTGCATCAAAATCATAAGGTTTAAAAACAACTGTTTCATCAACCAGATCACACAAATTTTGCAACCAAAGGCTTCGGTTCTCAGTTGAGACATGTTCAGGGTTTCCTTCATTTGTTAGTTTCTGTTCATTATCTTCGGCTGGGAGATTCAAATCTAACTGCCAACCTGATGCTGTATGTGTCCTTTTAGCTGTATCAGAGAGAATTTCTGGATCATGAAATTCATTGTCATCAATCAACTTACGTTTGTTTAAGAAATTCAGATTACGAATGGCATCCATTGAATTGTTAGTCACATGTTCAACGTGTAGCTTGATACCTCCCCCCTTTGCATTCAGTATTCTTTCCTCGGAATAGTTGGAAGGTTCCCCAGTTGGTATCCAACTATTTTGGTAATCTGAGAAAGATAAAACAAACACTGCATTGTTTACACTAACTTCTCGTCCATGCGAGTCTGTAATCTTTCCTGTCTTGATGGCCTGAGACAAACTTTTTTGAGCAAGAATATCTGCCTTGTCTACATTTTCAAGGAAAACCACAGACAAGGGTTTCTTGCAACACTCCCCTACAATAAAATCAAGGGTAGTTTTTCCTCTGAATTTCACATTGCATCCTTTCATTTCTTCAGAACTAAGATCCACAAAAATAAAGCTTTCCCGGCTGCCATACAATAACTCGGCTAGAGAAACGGCAATTTTCTTTTTACCAAGTCTATCAGGTCCAACAAAATTCATCCAGATGTCTCCGGGCTGATTTGCTCCACGGTGTTTAACCCTTTTTGTTGAGCTGCAAACTATTGTTTTGATGACAGCCTGTAAAGCTTCGTCTTGCCAGCTTACCTCCTTGGAAAGAGCTTCAAAAAGAAATTTGGGATTTTTCGTATCGACCTGTCCACAATAGTCGAAACTTAAGCAGGATGAAGACTGCGATGGATGCTTCAAGATACTCCCATCAGCCAAATTGAAGTTTGAAGAAAACCGACTTGGGATTTCCTTTGGAGGCTCCATTGTATATTGAACAGTAGATTTTTTTAGTTTATTGCTGGTAGGAGAAGAGCATATTCCTAACCCGAGGTCTGTGGTTACAGAAGTTACAGATGTGGGAGACATTTCACTTCCATCACACACGCTTGAATTGGACATGTTGCACGATCTTAGGTCACCTGACTCGTGATCTTCCACTTTCTGAAACATCTCAGCAAGTTTTGAAGTATATTTCTCCTGCTTTGCCTTGAAAACTGCAGGAAAAGGACTACTTGAGTGTGACACAGGCATCATTTGCATGCCACCAGGTACATGGGAGTTGAGAGTGATGTATTCACTAGGTGATTTGTCTGTAATTTTTCTGCTGCAGTTGTCAGCATCTTCATTTTTCTTGTCAGCACCACACTGAAACCCCACAACAGTTGGAAAAGTATTTGCATCTCGCTGGTGCAGATGCTGGGATAACTTGTCTAAGTTCTTATGCAGTGGCCCAGATTCACTACTACCGAGCAAAACATCATTATCTTTGGTCTGCACTGAATGAAAGAAAAGTGGTTTTTACACAAACAAAATAAAAAGGACTTCATTTAAAGTATAAATCAATTGCAGATGATTTAAAATACAATCAACAGAACTAAAGTTACATTCAAAAAATGATCTGCAAGGATGTCTCGTAGGAGATGAAGAATGGTTTCTGATTTGCTAACTTGTTAACTACCATTACAAAACGAGCAAATAGAAAATATTATAACGCAATATGTTTTTTTTTAGTTAATTTAATATCACGTGAACCAATAGTCCACGTATCAGATATTAATCAACCGATACGACGCTTGATCTTAGCCTCATACATACAAATGCTTGTTTAGTCTCATCTCCAATCCTGTGAAAAAAAAAATCAATTCCCTAGAAGGGCAAGGATCAACCCATTCTAAACAATTCATCCGTGAAATAACTTTTAAGAAAGAGACCCATCACAACTGCAGAGCAAAACAATCAAAGCCATTTTAAACATTTCATCAGTAGAATATTTATAAAAAATTTACTCGTCAGCACAGCAAAGCAAAAGTAGTTACTGTTTTTTTGTGTAACTAGTCATATGACATCTTTGAAACAAAAATGACGGTATGGAATATTTGATACAAAAACAACGGTTCGATTTGTATTGATCAGCTTTAATACCACACACCCGGACAAATTAAAAAGAGTCGGTCAAAGGAGTTTTAAGGCTTTTGAAACATTAAATTTAAGCAGATATTACTAGACTGACCAGTTATTTTAGATAAGCAAAAGTTTGTTAGTTCAAGAATTGCACAAGCTTAGACTTTACGATAATTTTGTACAACATTTTTTAGCGGGAAAGAGTAATTCGAAAATTCACAATACAAAATAGGTCCATTCCCGATTCTAACTTAATTTTTTCTCCCTGTTTGACCTTGAATCTAGTTTGTTTTACCTTTCCCTTTTTGAAGTTGGTAAATAACCACACTCAATTTTTTTTTTAAGTGCCCTATCTGTGCAGATTATACAAATAAATTTATAATGAATCGGACTGACGTGTCTGAATGGTACACACCTTAACATTCAGTCCCTTTGATGTGCCAAATTCTGCAATCTGTAACCACGGAGGCAAGCTAGATTGATGCGAATCGGCAGCTGAAGAAGCAGAAAACCTTTCCTTAGAAGCAACGAGGCCATCATGTTCACACCTTTCACCACACTGATGACAGTGCGGAACACAATAAAACGATCCATTGGGTGGACCTTTCAAATCAGACTGTGACGAAAAAAAGCCACCAAATGGCACAAATGAATCCATTAAGCTGTAAAACAAAAAATTACAGTTTAGACAAAACATGCACAAAACTAATCACTACGTCAAAAATCCAGAGTCCACTTCGCCATTCAAAATAACAATAAAAAACTATCACCATAAAACCACTTACTTCAAGTCGACAACAACCCAATCCAAACTATATGCTTTAAAAATGCCAACAATAGCGTTTTAAAAATACTTTTTTAACGTACACGATTGCAAGGAGTAAAATTGATTCTTGACCAAGACTAATTACTCAAACGTAAATTACTTGCAACCAGAACCCATCACAACTAAAACCAACCACTTAGTATGTATTGAAAAACACTTAGTCAAATTCATAAAGCTTATCCCATGAAATAAATAATAAATAAACAAACTTGGCACACGGGGGAATTAACATACCCCTCGAACTTCAAACTTTGGTGGATATTAAATATTAAAAATAAAAATAAAAAAGTAATAAACACATGCACATATGCGACACCAAGGTTCAAGAAATGGAATAATAATAATAATTATTATTATAATATTTAAAAAAGCACGTTTTACCTGGACCTGGGGCGTTGATAGGATTCAGAAGGCTTGACAGAGGTAATAGGCAGAAGCTGCAAATCCCAGTCTTTCTCTATGGAAGGAAACTTTCCCACGAATTTCAAGTAACTTTCATAACTTGCAGCAGCACCCATTAACCAAAACTTATCATAATGAACCTGCAAAAGCTTCGCCAATTGCCCAACCACTCCCCTCAAACCCTCACCACCACCTTCTTCATCGCTCACAAAACCCTTCAAGTCCCCGAAACTCACCACAACACCAGGCCCCACACACTGCTCCGCCAAGCTCCCAATCTCCCTCACGCGCTTCCCCACACCCTCCGCGTCCCCACGCGCCACCTCCTCCGCAATGCAAACCACCTTCAGCCCGGACAGCTCCACCGGCACAACCCCCTCCCTCCGCTTCTCCACAGCCTCCACAAAGCTCCGGAGAGCGTCCCCGGCGCACGCTCCAAGAAGCAGCGGGTTTCGCCCCCGGCTCCGGACCAGAACCTCTCCGATTCGCCGGAAATTCTCCCCGCCACCGTCATCCCCTCCGAAGAAGAAAGGAAACCGCCGCGGCGGCTCGGATAAATTGCAGAGAAAAATCGGCGGGCCGCGAGGGCGCAGAGGGCGGAGGATGGCGAGTTTGATGTCGGAGCTCCGGAAACCCGCTTCGGCGAAGACCCGGCTCACGACGGGGTCGTCCAGGATTGACAGAATCAAATGCTGAAGCTCTACTTTGACTGAGGAAACAGAAAACGGTTGTTGGTGGTTTTGGTTTTGGTTTAAGTTTAGGTTATGGTGAGTTTGCTGGTGGTGATAGAAGTGGAAGTTATCAGGGTGGCGGCGCTGGTTGGCCTGAGAGCGTTTGATGGCGGCCATGAGGGAGTTGGAGACGGGGGGATCATGGTCGGAAGAGAGGTGGCTGTGCGACGACGGCGCGCGGTCGAGCGAGACAGAGAGGCAGAGGTCGAGGGCCTTGAACTGCAGGCGTGGGGAGTACGCGCAGTTGCGGGCGCGTGAGCAGGCGTCGCGGAGTAGGGAGGAGGAGGGGAGAGAGAGGAGGGCGGAGACGGCATGGAGAGAAGTGGTCTGGGCGTGGCCCCGACGGCGAGCGACGGAGACGGCCTCGTCGAGGGCGCGGGCGGCGTCGGCGGTTAGGCATTGACGCGCCGCTGCGACGGGCGTGGGCATCGGAGGGAGTGAGATTGAGTGGAGTTGGGCGAAGGTGGAGTTTCCTTATTGGGGAAAAACATTAACGAGAGGTTTTTTCTCCTTTTATTTCGGGAATGCAATTTTTGAAAAGGGCTTTTGTGTTGTGTCGTCTTGCCAACTGAGTTTGTAGAGTGGGGACTCGTAATTTTTCGTTTAGCTTCCACACCCTCTATAAATATTAGTGTAAGGCTGCTTACCAATAATAAACCATGGATTATCAAAAATTAATTACATCTATCTATTATCAAAACCTCTTAATAAATTTACTATTTCTTTAACTCAACAATTCAACCTCACATTTTAATTAACAAACCTAAGTCTTCTCACTACTTATAGTAACAATTTCAAGTTAATTTTATTACTGATTAAACTACAGATTAATTAGTTGTTATTAAAAACATCACCTTTTTTCTTCACAGATATCTACTTCAAAAATAACTATAGCTCTCTGCATTTTTCTTTTTTTTTTCCAAAAACACACTACAATTTAAAACATGTAACTGAGTTAGAAAATTCGGTAATTAGTCCATTTGTGTGATCCATGATGACCTTTGAAGAACCGTTCAGTTAGGTTCGGCACTTAGGTTAGGTGAGATTGCATGTGGATAAAACATATTTTTACATAAACCAAGAGTTTTTTACCTTTCAAAATTCTTACATCATATAATATTCATTTAAAGGTATATTTTTTATATATTGTATTATAATTATATAATCATATATATTATAATGTAACAAAATAATGCAATAGAATAATAAATAAATTGCATAGTTTTATCTACAGTCCATGAATTAAAAAAAATGAAAAGAAAATTTTGTTTACTCGTTTTCATTGTGTTTCATACTTATTCAATGATTGTTACGCTTCTTTTGCCAGTATATTTGCCTGTATTTAAATTATTTTTTCACTCTTCTCATTGACATGGATTTTCTCCTTTTTTACACTCATTCGTATATTTTTCTCAATTATTTTAATGTTCTTTCTTAGTAGTTTTTCTACTCATTTTCTTAGTTTCCTTGGTCCCTCTCTCTCTCTCTCTCTCTCGTATTTACACGATTTTTTTTTCGACTAACTTAAAAAATATTAATCTTGAATGATTTAAGTAAGTAATACATTCAAACTAATGTTGGTTTAACAGAGGAGAGGAGCATATGAGATTTTTTGAGTATCAAAATGTCTGCATCGTCGTGGTGTTCATGATCATGTTTATGGTTGCTTTTCTTTTCTCATAGAAGAGAGAGAGAGAAAGAGATGCTGCCTCCACTTACTTTCTCTGCCCCCACCTTCCACCTTCCACTTACCTCCTGTTACAAAACATTTTCTTTATTCCTTCAACATTATTTCATTCAATTTCTCTATTTAAAAAAAAAGTCCCATTTTTTTATTTTCTGAATTTGCATTTGAGTGTTTCGATCAATTTCAATATACCGGTCCAAATTAACCTTTCTAAAAAAATTCTACAAGTTGAAATTAATTTTTATATAGACTATTTTAAAAAGAACTAACACCAGAAACATCCTCCAATTAAATTGGTTTTTTTTACTTCATTATGTATCCTTATTCGTTGATAATTTATTAAATGTAACCATATGATAATATAATAGTTAATAAAAACAATGTAACTAACTAGAATAAGACATTGAAGAGGGGAAATGGCATATCAATTCATTAATAATAAGCACCATCTAATATCCTTTAACGCATTAGTCAAACATAAAAAATATTAGTGAAATAAAGAAAACACTAAACTTAATTTCTTTTGTTTAAAAAATATAACAGTCTTCGAGCAACTTGTTAACCCATGATTACACTCACTAAACCTCCAAGTTACACAAATGGAGGTAATAGAATTACATTTAAAATGATTTTTATTTCTTCGTGGCCTATCAAATCGTGGGTCATACAAACGGTTCCTAATTTATGATTCTGACAAGAAAATACACCTAGTTATATGATTTTGTGATAAATCACATTCATTAAATTTAAATAAAATAACAACCGTATCTTTATAATTTTAAAAAATATTTACCCCTATTTTGTTTTTAATAAAATATTCACCCTAAACCCTAATAAAATTATGCAGCCATTATTTTTATATTTTTAATAAAATGACCGTCTTATTTGTTTTAAAAATTGCATACTAACTAAAACTTAAATATAAATTTATGAAAATTAAAAACTAAATTCTAAAATGCAAATTTTTTTTTAAAAACTAAATATTTTAATTATTGTATAAAAGTAATATCTAAAAAAATTACATTGTTGTTTAACTATATAAACTGCCCTGTAAAAATATAAAAAAATATTTTTGAAAAAACATTCTTTTAATATATATGCATGATAAAATTTATTAATTCATTATTATATTTAAATATGAATTTACTGCAAATATTTTATAATAAAATACAAGTATAAATATAAATAAAATAAGGAGTATTTGTGTTATTATATTAATATTATAAGGGAGAAAATGTCTATTTTAAAATTACAAAAATATAAATGTTATTTAAAAAACATTGTAAGGATTTTTTGTGTGTTGATACAAGCAATAAGTAATAATTAAATTTCAATTATTTTGAATCTTTAACTTGTTTGATGATATGTTTTACGTATTATAGCTCCTACAAAGAGTTTTGAATCTTGAGTTGTTGGATTTTTTAATTGTTTGGGTCAAAAGCAGTTAAGTACACAAAAGAAATATATATATATATATATATATATATATATATATGAAATGTGTTCTTAATACCTTATAACAATTATTCTTTTTAAAACAAATATAAATAAAACTCAAAATTTCTCTCCTTCCTCTCCATCTTAAAGCAGATTTTGGAGTCCACATATATATTTTTATTTTAAACTTGAACTTTACAAATTTAAGTTAAAATATTTATGTCCCAAGTCAGTTGCTGAGCTAAGCCTCGTCAAGGTGGCCAACATCTTATCATCTTATGTCTGAATACGAATAAATGTATTAATAAAAAATAAAATATTTTTAAACACTTACTTTTTGTACAAATATATTGGTTTTTTTAATAATTTCAGAAAAAATTGATTTTTTTGAACTTGATCATGATACCGATTTTAATTAGCAGCAGGACAGTGAGTCAAACCAATGATTCCAGTCTAATTTAAAAAATAATGGTTTTACAACGAATTATATAGGCAGTGAGTAAAGTTTTAAAACTTTCTGTTACCAATCACTTTATCTCTTTATGACATTTGACCATAACAGAAGCAATGGTGTTGTAACAATTGGTATATAATTAAAAAAAAAACAAATAAATTATATAATATACCTTCTCTCAACTCAAATAAAAAACAATTATGTTTAATAATTATATATATATATATATATATATATATATATATATATTTAACTAATCATTCCTATTTAGTTTTTATTTAAAAATATTCTTATATTTCTTTTAACTTGAAGGACATCTTCGATAAATATGATTAGAAACCATCTAAGCAATATATTATTTTATTTTATGGAATAAAAAATTCAATAAACTTAATTAATATTCTAATAAGTATGAAATTAGATAATTTTATAGATATTAAAGTTTAAAAGTAATATTTCACTTAAAGTTTATTTGGATAAATTTTACATATACATACTGTTAGAAAAAAATATCTTTTTATAACTTATAATTAATATATGCATATATAAAAAATAATAAATTTAAGGCGTTTTATTAGAAATATTATTACAAATTAGTTTATATTTAAGTTAATTTGCATTTATAAAAAATGTTTGATTTTTATTTATGAAAAACCTTTAAAAAATTGTGAAATGATAGAATCGTAAACATGTACAACTCTATTAATACTTGTCATAATCCTAATGAGTGCATCTAACAATCAAAGCAACCCTAGCTAGTACCTTTCTATCTTAAGAGTGGTGAAAAAAAAAAAAACATGATTTAAGCATTGAGATGCTTTTTTTACTGTTACCTCACAAATTCAGATTTTGCGTCTACCAAAGTGATAATGTCATTTTTTAAAATGTGAAAGTGCATAATTGATTCAACTCACGGTCCAGAGGATTTTCTATTTTTTTAATCAAGTTGTTGAGTTTATTATTACCCACTAATCCAATACCCAAAGTCAAATCAACACTTTCAGAAATAAATGTTTAAAATAAGATTAGACTTTTTTTTTAATTTTAACCACTAATGTATGAAAAAATCTTCACAAACATCTCATACAGAAAGTGTATGACAGAAATTATAAAAAGCAATGAGCATTTTGTTATGAGATTGTGTACTGCTTTTAAATTGGAAAAACCTTACACTAAAATTGAAATTATGCAAAGTTGAGTGAGTGAGGTCCAAGTTATAGATAATGGGTATGAGTGTCGCCAAATTATAGATAATGGAATGGCCTCATTGAGTCAATGGTGGCTAGCATTCACACTGGTCAGAGGTCCAAGTCAATGTGTATTACTACTATTGTGTAACTTTTGAGAGTGGAGAGAAAAGTAAGAGTGAGAATACAAAAAGATCTTATGTTTTTCATTAATTTTCATGATTTTTTATTGTGAAAAAAATCATTAGATTAGTTTATATAATTGAGGTGGGATGTTTTAATTAGTTGATTGAATATTGTGTGAGAGCTTTGGTAAGTTTATTATTCTTAATGAATTATAAACTAATTATGGTGAAGAAAAGAAATGATTTTTGATGGATTTTTATGAAAAAATGATCATTAGTTATGATTAGATTTTTATGTTTTGAGCTTCTCTTTTTAAAAATTATTAAAAAAAGCTTTTTTATTTTAAAAAGTGGGTTCTTTAATGAGAAAACCTTAAAAGAAAGTGGTAATATCTCTTGAAAAAAATGAAAAGAAAAAGGAGAAAGGGTGAAAGGTGTGGAAAAGAGGGTAGAATAGAATGAAGGAAGACCACACATATATCATTCACGACCGCAATATTGTTAGGGTTTTGAAAGAAGGAGCATCCCCTATCACCCTCACTTTCCTTTTACTCTTCTCTCTCTCTCTTACCCCACCCCAACTCACACACACATACACAAAGCTAAAAAAGCTATGGATTTGACGTCCATTTTTGTTCCTAACCTTCCAACCTTTTCATTTCCTTTTCCTTTTTCTTTCTCACTCCAAAATACCATGCACCCTCTCCAATTTTGCGACCTCCTACATTATACAATTTTCCTTCTTCAACCTACCCTTTATTCTCCTTATGTCACTCCATTCTTGGTTTAATTCTATTCAAGATTTTCAATGACAAAAACTAGCATTTTTCATCAAACCCTTTTCCTTTGTTTTTCTTCTTCTTCTAATCAATTAGTATTCCCTTTTGGTTAATCCTTTTATGCTTGTAAGTGAATGTGAGAGGTAATGTATGCAATAAAAATTTAAATAACTTTTACACAATTATTTAACTAAAATTATGATGCATAGTATTTTTATTTTTAAGTCCGTTGACTAGCATTGTCAACATGATACAAGTCTCTATGAGATTGAGGGCAATATAATCAAAATATCTAATGTTATAGACTTGGTATAAGGGTAGCACTCTTTTACATCCATAAAATTTATAAAAACTTGCAACAACCTATAACACAGATTCTAGAAAGGAGCAATGAAATGTACGAGGTATTAAGGTGATCTAGGTCTACTTGAATAAAACACATGCAACACAAATGTATATATCCTGTTGAATGGGGTTTGTCTTTACTTTTCTTCTTTTTTGCACATGTCCACTAAAGATGAATTGAGGTAAGGTGCATGCATGTTAAGAGAATTGCAAAAAAAATGGGAACATACAGCTAATAATAATGTTAAATCAGATGAGGGAAACCGCGATGGGATTGACAGCAATCAGAAGAAATGTTGAGCGTGAGAGAGAAAGAAGAGCAGCATAGGATTCGTAGGACAGTGTTTGATAACGATCGAGAGGGAGATTGATTTCATGATCACAAAGAAACAACAACATATGTATCCAGACAAACCAAAACTTCCAAGTGTCATGCCACAAATTAACTACTCCAGGGGGGCACAATCCCATATCGTTTCTTCTATACATTTTTCACATTTTTAAAACATCAAAGGACTAATGACTGTCTGCAATTTATCTCATAATATTTATGAACCTTACATACAAATAAATTGTGATTTCAGATCATGCTCAAGTCAAAACTTGCATATATATGTTGCTGTGGATTGCTTTAGGTTGGCCAAGTTGTTGGTAAAGGTTCTGCAAGGGTCTATGCAAATAATTGTATGGTAGTAACATGAATAGTCATTTTCAACATCAATATTGATATTTAATTTGGTTGGCAGTCTGTACCCGCACAAATTTTGGAGCTATTTAGGTTTTTGATTAAGGATTTCGTGTTTTGAACTTAAAAAAGTGATAATGCGTGTATATAATTTTAGCTCTAATATTTTTTCTTTAATATTTTCTCACACATGTACGTGCTAAAAATGCTATTATAGTTAAGGAGACACTCGTTTTATTGTTCACAAGATGTTTTTGCTGAAGAAAACACTTTTTGCTATTTTGAGTCAAATAATTGAAAAATGAAAATAATAGAAAAAGCTAAATACAAGTGGTTTCTAATGATATATGACTTGTCGTTTTCATAAAAGTTATCAATATTGATATATCAATTTTATCATTTTTAAATCCCATATTCTTTATACTCCCATGAATATGGAAACGGGCTACATTAAAAAATGTTTGATCTTGATATACCTTTTTTTTTGGGTGGGAAATAACACAAAATTTCGTCTCTAATGAGGAGTTAAAATCTCAAAAGTTGCATCAAGGAATTTCATTGTCAACTTAAAATCTGCCCAAAAAACTAATTATCTTTTTAACAAAAATAAGGATAGGTCTACCTACAACATGGGTCAGCAATGTCGCAGCTTCTTTTGAGTGAAAAAGTATCAAAATTAATCTTTTAATAGAAATATAAAGGTGTGACTTTGACTACCCTTCAAAGTAAAAGTAAAATATTGGTGCCCTAGCAGGTAGCATCCACTAAATTATTTTAAAGAATCAACTACCCAATATTTCTCCCGTTAAGTTTCCCATACTAGGGCAAGAACGTATTTGAATTTTGGATCTTTGTGTATTGGTAAGTATATTGATTAGCTCGTACAATACTACTTCTTTTCATTTTTGTGAAACATTACAAACACACACAAACACACAAGTAACGTTAAGCTCTTGAATCGCATCACTACACTCCAAAATATTTCATATCCATGTTTTTTTTCAATTCCATGCAAAAAGAAGGCTTTAATCTGCAGTTAAATGATAGTGAAAAGTATATATAGAACCCAATACTTTCTCATCTCTGCTAAATTCAACATCAAATAATGAGATTAGGCTATCTGTCCTCTTAATGCTTGGTGAAGTTAATTTGTAGTGCTTAATATTATAATTATGTTTTGACTATTTTGTTAATTGATAATATAACATAGCCAGTTCCAAAATTTACTTTGTGAGTATATAAAATTACCGAGATGGTTACATTAGATTATTATCATGAAGATATTTAAATTATCTTGGAATCTACATCACAATCAAAAACGATAGTCCACTAACCGGGCACTATTTTTTTCTGCCTAGGACAAACAAGGTGACATACTACGTGTAGCGATTTGCGTCCACAAATACTTTTGGTCTGTTTTATTACACAGAAGTGAAATGATATATACACAAACACATGGCAAAACAATTAAGCTTCTTGACAGTGTCATTTTCGTGGCATCTGAGGGGACCAAAAAGACATACATTCTTTGTCCCACCGAATATAAATGGCTAAGATTTTCTGGGGAAACAAACGATCTGCATAAATTTCTGATGAAGAAAGTTAAAAGGAAGAGAATCTGCAGTTGGAAGATCTCTCAGCTCACGAATCTCTAATGTTGATGCCTTGCTTTTCACACTAAAATTAAAGTTCCTGTGTTTGTCATCGATTAATCATCACTTCAAATCAATTATTAGTTTATACTATACATATTTATGACAGCAGCATCAGCATTTAAGAAATATATACCACTAAACTATATAATCAATTCGCATATATTACAGCATCTGCATATATGATGCAAATCAATGCTATGGGCATCATTAATAAATATATAGCAAAAAAGTTACAAATTTTTATTACTACTAATGAATGAAAAATTAAGATATTTTCAACTCAACAAACATCGTTCTGATAGTGCAATTTTCTTTATATTAAAGATGGTTAAATTGTAGAAAAATAAGTTTTATTTATTTTTTATTGAATTGGCTAAGCAAACACAAAACAATTTATAATTTTGTCTTGTTGCAAGTTCTAAGCCTAATTTAAAACGCAACTGATCCAAATGGTTAAACTCAAAAACAAGAAAGGAAAAAAAGAAGAGATTATTTTAGAAGCCCCCACTCCTTTGTAGTTGAAAGGAGTCTGCAGTTGCATTCCTAAGTTACTTTTGATATAAAGATGTGATAATATTTGACTTTCACCTTCTTCATGGCCCATGGACCATCTCTTCTTAGTGCCTAGTGCGCATGAATTGTATTCTTAAGTCCTTTGTCTCCTTTCTTCTATATGCTTTTTTTTTTCTCCCAAATGCACTTTCTGCTTTTTTTAATCAATTCCATCCCTTTTCCCAAGTTTTTTTCTTTCTCTATGCTGACTTTTTATTCTTTCATATGAAAGTTGTTTGAATCCTCTATGATGTAGCCATTGTTTCTTTAATTTTTGGGGTATTCTCTTTTACATTATTAAATTGAAAAATTCTCTATGGTTAATATGAGATTGGCTGTTCATCTTCAAAAAGGAAATCCAAAGTCAGAGTTCGAATTCTAACCCACTTGTCAATTGTCATAACGCAAAATTCTTCCTTCCCAACTGTAATATTCGACCAAACTTTTCTAAAAGCCATAATCATAACGCATTTTAGCCTTTACCCTGATCCTACTTTCTTGCTTCCTCATTGTTAATGGCAATCACTTGAACCTATTTATAAACCACCACTCAAGAAGTGCCTTTTTATTTTTCTAATTTTACTTCAATGCCCACATATATTAAAGCTATCTTTCCGAATTATGCCTTTAAAAAGTGGACAAAAAATCTGGTACAAGATTTTGTTTATTTATTCATAATCCAGGACAAGATTTTATGTATTTTACGATATTTATACAAATAATTTTTTTATGGTTAAAAAAAAGTGATTAAACAGTCCACTAAACAGAAACTCCCTATGTATAACATATTATTTTGACCTTTTTAAAGGAAAATTTGATCATAATGATTAAGTGATCAACAAATTTCTTTTGGTGTCCATATCAGTTGCGTGGTGCGAATATGTTTCTGCCAAAAAATGAGTAGCTACATTCGAAAAGAATAATACGTCAGTGAATGATATGCAGATTTAATAGAATGGTATAAATAATTGACAATACATGCTTTAAAAAGAAATGAAAGTTGTACAGTGATTCTACTATTTACTTTCCCTATTTCTGTATAACGAATAAAAACATTGCATGTGTGTGACAAGCTAAAGATTATCATTTTAAACGGACAGAATTAAAAATTTATAGTATACTTTTCTACATGTCTAATTTTTTGTGTTAGTTTTAATGTGAGTTACATAAAGTTTGCACAACTTATGCAAAGTGTAGGTCATGAAAAAGGGGTTTTTGGTTGGGTGAAAAATTGAAAAAAAAAATTAGATGTATATATTATAATTAATTATGAAGCAACGACAAAGACAGAGTTTGACGTTTCGGCAGCACTAAGGATTTTGTATATTTTTTGAACGTGATGTGCTATAGGTTTACCTTTTCGTGGCAATACATTCACCAGAAAGTGGGGTAGGCCACAGATGCCACTGCCTTTTGTGATGTGCTTGCGACTGTTAGTGCTTCAATTCTACAATCCTAACTAAACACAAAAGAGTACCTCATTATGTTTAAGTGTTTCTTCTGTTCATTGGACTTCTTAACATCCAACTCTTTCTATACTTATAATTTTATATATATAAAGGTACCCTTTTCTTTCCTTTAATCTTTCATATATTTGAGTATGAATTTGTCTTTCAAAAGGGGTGTTTTTGAGTTGAATTAACATGCAATATATATAGTCAATATTGTACAACACTGATGATGCGTGTCCCTTCACAGAGAAAGAGAGAAAGAAATTAAACTGATATTAGAGAATCGGAAATGTAATGAGTGGAACCAATTGGTACCTAGAAAACATTAATGTTAGAAAAAGTGAAGATTGGTCTATTCTAAGGCCAACAGCCATAGAAAATGAAATGAAAATGCTTATGCTAAATGAATCAGTGGTGATTGTAATGGTGAGGGTGGAGTTAAAGTGACCACGAATATATTCAAAACCACTCTCAGTTGCAGGATTGAATAATCTCACTCACTTACACTCACTCCTGAAGCACCATTGCAGAACATGCTTGTCGCATAAAGGGCGAGTGAGATAGGACTGCACTCTTTCTCTTTCAAAATTTTGATTCGCTTTTCCTGAAAACATGTCCTGATATGCTTCAACCATATCTTGAAATGAGATGATTACTTTCTTAGTATTAACAGCGATTCATTGATGATAATGAAGCTGCCAAGGCATGCAAGTCCAATTTTTGTGTTTAATTTTTTTTGCCAAAAGTGGATCCCCTAACTGGTGACATGACCCTGAGCTGAGCACCAAAAGAAGGAGAACAAGGTGAAGAGAGCAAGACATGACACCAATACTAATAATTTGATAAGGGCACCAGACAAGGGTACCCCCACAAACCACAACAATCACCACCACCTTACATTATTAACCCTTACTTACACAAGGACCCCTCCAACACTCTCACTTCCATAACACAACCTACTTAATCACTACTATCTTCTATGCTATGCTCCTTTTGCTTATGTAGCATCCAAGTGTTTATAGTGCTTTTTGTCCCCACACTCATCACCACTTCATAATATAATCACTAAAGTTCACCACCATCAATTATTTTTTAGCAGAACACAAACACTCTCTCTTTCTCTTTCTCTTTCTCTTTCTGAGGATTCCTATTCTTTGGTATGCGTGGGATCATGTCCCAGCAGAGGGATGTGATCCATGAACTGTGGAAAAAGTTTTTCTTTATCAAGTAAACAAGAAAAATATAAAAGGGCATATAAAAGGAGAACCAAGATCTGTCAAAAAATTTTATATTACAACTACTCTTGCTTTTTCCCTTCATGCCTTAAATAATTTTCACAACAGTACCTTTCCTTTCTGTTTTTTGGTCAAAAGTTTATTCGTTTTTCCTTTATTATATTAATTGCACTTGTTCCTTTTTTGTTTTCTGTATGAGGCCAAATATCTTCCATGGAAGATATGTAATTCAATTTTGCTTTGCTTCCCATGAGAATCATAATATTTCATACTTATGTATTCAGGGTTTAAACTTAAAATTAGTGGTTAAATTAGAACAACTTAATATCAGTTCATTCACACCCTTCATAGTTGAATTTGTTCTTTATCTATATTTAGTAATTAATTTTGTATTAAAAATCTGGTTTGAAATATAAATAAAGGATCTATAAAGCTCCACCAATATAGTTTCTTTTTTAATGAGAATCTGGATTTCATTATCCACTGATTATTTGCTCAAACAAAAAAAGAAGGGAATTTATTCTGTCTAATTTCAACGCTAAACTTTTTTATTTTTATTTTTCCTAAACAAGTTCGCTGAAGATAAGGGGAATGTAAAATAATCTTTTTAATTTATTATTCTTGCTTGTGATTTGCATCCAAATTTTGGAGAAAAGACAAACACAGTGGCTGAAAAATAACCTAACTATCATTCTGGTGAGTGACCCACACACAATATTAATCTAATTCTTATAACTTCGCTGTTTATGAAGTTTAATTCTATCTTTTAGTTCAACTGTAGGAGATAGATATATTGAAAAGGTATGAGTCCAAAAAATTGGACAAGGGTGGATCTAATCCATTTTAAAATGGATTAGAAACCTAATTCATTCCTAAAGGATAAACCCATATAAATATAAATGAGGAAATTAAAAAAAAAAGAAAATATAATTATTAGGAAATGGCCAATAGAAGAGCTATAAAGCCTCCTTATTTCATGATTTTAGAAAACTATCTTCTGTTTTTTTTTTTTTTTTAAAAAGGTATTTTATAAGTTTACTTTTGAAAACTTTCTTCAAAATAAATATCTCTTTCTAACTTTTCAAATAAAAAACTAGATTATTTCTAGAAAAATTCCTTTTTCGTTTGCATTTTCTTCTTTCTTCTAACTTTTAGAAAACAGTTGCGGAACCCATTTTTTAAGTTGTTTAAAAAAACTTAAAAATGAAAACATAATCGTATGCACGTGTTTGTTTTGAAAATTCTGAAAGATTTTGGAATTAAACAAAAAAAGAAAAAGAAAAATCGTGTCTACAACTCAATTTTGCCATACCATGCTCCCCACCTATGGATTGTATGAGATAAGTTGATGCCTTATTATGTATATAACTCACTTTAAGGTATTCCGATTAAATGATTTAGAAAAGCTTTTACAAGAAAAATATATAAAAGTTAAAACTAATTTATATATAAGTTGAAAATAAAATATAAAGAAATTATTTACAAAATAAATTTTATTAATTAATTTATGTATAAGTTAGTATATAAAGAAATCAATTTTGTTTATTTCTAAAGCATGTAGGAAGAAGCTCAATAGGTTAGAAAGATTAATTAAGTTTAATTTATTTTTTTATTTCTAGAAATTAGAGAAAAGTAACTGTATATTATCCCAATTTGTTTTAAATAAACTTGTCTTAAAAGAATAATTTTAAGAGAAAAAAAGCCTAGTTCAAAATAAACTATTTTTATAATTTTAAAGTAATGCAAACCAAATTCTTTTGAACGAATTATAAATTATTTCGTAGAATCCAATAATCGTAAAAAATATTTTTTTATTATTTAAAATATAGAATATTTTTTTCAAAGCAAAAGATCATAAGATTTGAATTGAATTCGAAGTAAAATTGTAAGGATTATATAAATATGAATATAGGTCAAGATTAAAATACACTCAATATACTTTTTATTGGTATATAATAATAAACCATCACATAATTAGAATCATTCATTATATTTTGCTACAACTATTTTAAAATCACATTTAGGACTATTTTTATGAGAGTGTAAAAATCTTCATAACAACGGTGAATTAAAATTAAGCTCAATTTAAAAAGTAATATTATATCAATTCAACCAAATTTTTGATTTATTTAATTAAAAAATCAAACCATCAAATGATTTGAATTCATGTCTTGGACCATTTTGTTTGAAAATAAAATCTCAACTAACATGAGACTAAGTGCATGCTTTGATTAAGAAATAAGAATATTTTCTAAAAGGATTTTCAGAAATAATAATAAACAATGAAATGAAATCTAATATGGACTTGTACTTGTTAATTAAATCATAGGTCATACTCATATATATAGCTACTATGCAAGAAACAAAATTGATGTTTATCATTTGATGAGTATAAATATATATGTATAAAGATGTAACATGTAGTCTTTGGCAATGTTGTGGATCTAAGATGCCTTAACTAGAGAAATGAATAGGGTTGTGTGAGGGACAGAGAAAAGGTGAAACACTGAAATGGGGTCATAAGGTGGCCTACTTGCTTAGTGTTGCTGCTGCTTCCTCTTCCTATGTCTTACCATAAATAGGAACTTTCCCTTTGTTCTCAAATATCTTTCAGGACCCTCTTCCCTATTTTCTTTTTCTTTTTTTATTACAGTTCAATCAAAATTTCAAATAGTTTTTTTAGTCCTTTTTTGATTTTTTTTTTCTATAAATTTAAGTTTCTTCCATAATTCCAATTTCATTATTCTTTTTCCTTATGATTCTAAAGAGAAAGCTTTGCATCTGTGCTTCTGCAACACTACTGTAGTCACTACTATCATCAAAACTTTGTTTGACCTTTTCATGGTAGCAGTATATAATTACATATGCAATTGTCCCTCTTACTTGTTTTTCTTCTCTTATCGTTTTCGATAGAGAAATTAACTTTATATCAATTTTTACATAATAATATATGTAAAGGAGTAAATGTGTGATCAGATAATTGATGTAACGAAGAAAAATAAAAAGTAAAAAATTACTATATATAAATAGTATAATTCTTTTCTATCTACCTGAAATGAAAAAAAGGAAAAAAATGATAAATGATATGTTTACAGCAACAAATCCACAATTCAAGTTAATAATAATAGATGAGGTGTTTTAATTGATTCTATATGAAAACTGCTATTCAGTACATTAAATTGTTGCCAAGTAGTTGTTGTGACTTGACAGAGGTTTTTTTTTTTTTTTTTTTTTTTTTTTTTCTTTTTTTTTTACTGACCACAATAACTTTGAAATATCAATGAGAGGACCAATCATTCATACTTCAGTTTTCTGATATTTTCTTGTTGTCATTTAACCATGTTCTTAGATCCAACTAAAATATTTAAAACTATCTTCTTCTTTTTTTTATTGTCTTGCATATGTAATTGCTTTGTTTTTCGGCCACATTTTGTATTGATTTTGATAGTTTCATCATAGTGTTTTCTTAAGGCACAATATTCTATGACTGAAATAAACTTGTTCATCTTTCCCCTTATATAAATATACTTTCTTATATAAATAAGGTGGAGTAAAAGATTCATAAATGTAAAAAGAGTTTCAAATGAAACTAGATAGTAGTGACTAGACACATTTTACTCTACTAAGTTAGACAAAAACATGTTACGTGTTGCAGGTATTCATGAATTATTTAAAATTTGTGTGGTTACATTATGGGAATTATTCATATAACAGGGAATCTTATTTTATCTTCATTATATGTGAAAATGGACTAGTGGCAAACACAGCACCATGAGTAAGTTTACAAAATCTCTCAAAGGACAAAAATAAAATTTCGGATTACTGTCAAATATATTTTCCTCTTATCTCATACTAACTATGACTTGTACAGTGTTTGTCCTTCTACAAATTCTCCACAGTGTTCAATTGGCCCAAGCCCAGTTATGATATTCAAGAGATATGAAGTTTTGTTATCTTGGAAGCGAAAGACTTTGAACTTTACTATTGACATCCCAACTTTGCTATTAAAGCACTCCATCTTTTAATAAATGTGTTTTTTAGGTGCCCAGCATTTATATGTCTCCAAATTTTTATAAATATATCATCGAAGACATAGTTTTGCTTTACATTTGCATTTTTTCTTTTTCTGATACACAGCATAAATACATTTTAAATGTAAATCTAGACAATCCTGTTGAAATATAATATGAAAATATGTTTTCATTGTGTTATGTGAAAATCATTAAAGTATATTACGGAATAATAAAAATAATTATTATGTGAGGGTCTCTTAGAATAACTATTTCATGATGTGATCATTCCATGTACTTCAAAAATTGCATATCCGGCTTACAAAATTGCAAACTGAATGATATCCATTTATTGACTATTCGATTTGCAAATTTTTTTAAAAATGTAAATTGGACGGGATGACATCCGGTTTACAAATTACAAACCATATTCTACCCTCTAATTTCTCATCTGGTTTGTAATTTGTATACCGGAACCCAACCCGTCCGGTTTACAATTTCAAAAATTTCCTATAATGGATGACTTCATCCGAATGACCTAATAATCTCCACCAGTAAAAAAACCTTTTTTACCATTTAATCACACACTCAATCTTCAAAAATACCACTGTCAACTATGAATTTTAGCTAGAACCGTTCCCAACTTTACTGTGCTACATTGTGCTTGTTTTATATCAAAGACAACATATTTTTTTTTTGTCATTTTAATAAGAGTATTTTTAGAATTTGAAATTCTATAGAAGTGTACGAAGAATCCGTTTGTTGATTGTTAAGGTTTGAAATGGACTACCTCAGAGCACTTTTGCCTTCTGCACCCTCAGCATTACTAACTGCACTTCCATAATTTTTAAAATTACCATTCTACTCTTCATGATTTATTGCACTGGTGTCTTGTCTCTGTATCAATTTTCTTGTTTTAGGTGTTTTTTAACAAATTTAAGGATTCTGAAAACCCTTGGTGGTGATTTAGTTGGTTAGCTTTGGATAGCTGCAAAAGGTATAAATAACATCGATTGAGTTTTTTTTATAGGTTTCTCGATCATCTGTTATAGAAATGAATTTTGTTGGAGTATACAATTCATGATGTATTTATTAATAAAATAAGCATTATTGATTGAATAATTTAAAATATGACTTTTGACTTCAGAAAAGAGCAATCTGAAGCAGTGATCTCACTGTTATAGATAATCTCTCTTACAAACTTTTTGGAATGTATATACGGTTCTAGAACACTTAATCTATAATATATGATATTGTTTTTAGATTGTCCAATATAGAATATGAAATGTGTATTTAGATTAGGTATTTAAGAACACATAATCCGATTTTTAGTCTTAGAATCAAGTCAAAAACATTTTGAAATTCATAATTTGAAAAACTTTTTGAATCGATTATTCTGAAACATCTTTTTAGACTGTCTAATATGAAACATATTCCTATACTACATATTCTAGAACACATTTTTAAATTAGTTATATTGAAACACCTTTTTGATTGTCCAATATAGAACATGATTTAAAAAATTCATAATCTGAAAACATGTTATAGAATATACAAATCTAAAAAAGTGTTTGAGAATGACAACGTTGTATAAACATACACTTTCTCTTTCTGGATTAGTCAAAAAAAAAGTTGTTAAAGAAGAAGAAGACGGCCACTAACAAAGCTCAACGACAAAAAGTTATGCACCAACAAGAATGAAGGTGTAGGAACGGTATGAGTGGAAAGACAGAGGGAAGGATACATCAAATTGTAACTTAAGAGTATTTTAATCTTTTTACTATTAGTAGGGGCAATTAGTAACCATGGGGCAGAGGAAGTAAAAGCTATCTCATAGTCAATGATTGAGCCCAAGCTAAGTATTATTGGGTAGTTTCACTTTATGGGCCATGGCATTCTGCAACGAGTGATTCTTTCTACACCTCCATATTGACTTCCTGCACCTCCATAATTTTAACATATTCTCATTTTAACATTGAAAAAAGATAAAAATAATCTTTATTATGGTAACTGGGATTTTTTTTTTTCACTTTACGGGTTACACAAACTGCAATACAATTAAAAAATAAATACATTGCAGATTGTACAACCCGCAATTTCATATTCTGCACCTTTCACATTGCGGGTTGTACAACCCGCAATATAAAACGTTTTCTAGATACATTGCGGGTTGTACAACCTGCAATACAAATTTTTTTTTAAATACATTGCGGGTTGTACAACCCGCAATGTATTAAAAATAATTTGTGTTACAATTTATAGAACCTGTCGCTGTGGTGTAGTGGTAATTATCATATTATTTTTACACCTAAAGGTTCTGAGTTCAATTCTGGGTGGCCACTAAACTTATGTTGTTGTCCAGGATCGAAGTATGTCCCCAACTTATGTTGTTGTCCAAGATCGAAGTATGTCCCCGCAATGTATTTTTGTAGTTATCATGAATAAAGGCTATTTTCGTCTTTTTCTCAAGGCTAAAATCGGAATATGTTAAAATTATGGAGGTGCAGGAAGAATCAGTCTTCTGCAACCCGGGTATTTTTGGTTTCATCACAACAGCTAGAGTGTAAGTGTTGATAAGAATGAGGTGCTTTTCTTAAATTATTAGCTTCCATAGAAATGTGGACAAATTCTTTATGCACCCCAATACACTCTTCCTGCACTTCCATAAGCCACAGAAAAATACCAATATGCCCCTAATTGAAAAATAGGAAAATACGTAAATGCCCTTCACCTCCTTCACCTCCTTAACCCACTGGCAATGTCATTCTTGTTCATCCGTTTCGTGTTTCTTCCTTCACAGTTCATCCATTGCTCCATTGTTTATTGTTGCAACATCCCATTCATCTTTTTTACCTGTTCACCGTCGTCACACCTTCAACTTCAGTGAACATTGTGCCTGTGCGTGTCCGAATTGCATTGTGTGGAAAAACAGTGGAGGAGAGGAGGCAAAGATATCAATAGAAGGTTCAAACAAGTGAAAGGTAAGAAATTTTTGATGTTTATTAGTAATGTGTGAGTAGTATTGATAATTAGAGTAGGTAATTTAGTATTTGGGTGGTCGCCGAGGGTGAAGCTGCGTCGGAGAAGACGATATGGGTATGAATCGGATGCCCCGTATCCGATTTACAATTTTGAAATAAATTGTAAATCGGATGGGAGGCCATATGATTCACGTTTCCAATAGAAAATGTGAATCGGATGGACTCACCCCACTGGCCATCCGATTTACAATTTTTTTTTAAATTTGTAAAACGGATGACTAGCCATCCGATTTGTAAATTGTAAATCGGATGCCACCTCTCCAGTTTGCATCCGATTTACAATTTACAAATCGGATGGCTACCCATCCGTTTTACAAATTTAAAAAAAAATTCCTAAGCGGATGACTTTCATTCGAGTGCCCTACGTATCGACGAAAATATATCGAAATGCAAAAATCTTACCTCTCCGTCGTTCTTCGTCGTCGATTAATACTTCTTACACTTTTAAGAGGCTTTTCTACCGTTTAATCCACCTATAAACCTTCAAAAATAACTCCCTCTATAAACAATTGCAGACCAATTTTGTACTATGCGGGTACTGTTATGATACTGTTCAAACGTTCAATTTCTATTTCAAAATTGTTGAAAGACTTTCTAGTCATTTCCGTAAGGACAATTTTGTCATTTTGAAAAAATATAGAGGTGCAGTAAGAGTGTATTGAGATGCATAAAGAATTTGTCAGAAATGTGATGGCCAGGAAACCACAGTCATCAGCCCACTTGATTTGCTCCATCAAATCCTCTATCATCTACCTCGTCACCTTCCATAAGAAATTTAAAATTAGGTATATTAGTTATATTATTGATACAAAGTATTTATCCGTTTCACATATAAGTAATCTTCTATTATTTGATTATGAATTATTGTATATGATAATTTGTTATGTACTAGTTAATTTTTATAATTATAATATTTTAAAAAGTTATGGTAACAAATATTTTGACCAGTTATCTGTATAAAGCCCTTTTATATTAAAAGTGCATAATTATTAAATTATAAAATAAGTAAATAAATAAAAATAAATCACCCATTGATAACAGGGTAAGTACAAAGATAAATAAATAATAATAATGATAGAGTGAGAGGTAGTCAAAAGAACCCTCACAATATTAAAGATTTCAAGTAAAAAGAATAACAATACGACAAGTTAATTTTAAAGTATGATACCCTAAAATATATCTTAGATTAAGCACTTAAGTAACTTACCTAATTTAGTTTTATGAGAAAAAATTGTTACCATATATTAGGCAACAAATATATCTGCCTTTTATATTAATTATGTTTTCTGTTATTTTAGATGTCTTTATTTTCTTCCCTTCTACATTTCATATGTTTTTTCAACATCATCGAACAAATAAATTAGTTAGTATAAATTATTTCACTTAATTTTGTATATAATCTAAAGTTTGAGCCATATTGTCTCCACAAGATGCCTTTGGTCTATAACAACTTTTTCATTGGTCTTTCCTTAGATATTCTTCTTATTGATGAGAGTAGAAAACTTAATTTATTATTGTTCACTCTTCTTATAATATTCGGAATGTGTGTGTGCATCAAAATGCGGGCATCAAAGTGTTCTCCAATATAAAATCATGATTGGTTTATGAAATTCAGAATTATGACCTTTGCAATGATTAACATGACTTATGGATCCTATTTATATTTCCTTCTATTGTCTGTTGTCTAGGAAAATGAAATAAAATAAGATTCTTATACAATAAAGACTTTTCCTCTCATTTTTTTATAGCATGACTGAGTGTGAAGTTCATCATTCCTTCCGAACTTCTTTTAAAATGATAATATGACGTTCACAATGTTCGAGCAAAAATTTAATACAAAGTGAAAGTGTGTTTACAAGTTACTTCAAAGGCTCTTCAAGAAGCATTTTCATGTAATCAGAGTTGCATGAGAGGGATGAATTTCAACTTAATAATTCTGTACATTGACAAAAACAGAAAGATGCACTAAGATTTTATTAATGGAAGCATTAATTTTGGATGCCAAAACATAATTTAAATTCTTACATTTTGTTATTGGTATTTGTTTGTCATAAACTGTATTTAAGGCCTCCTATAATTTCGGGTGTGTTTGAATAAAGTTAGTGAAACAAAACTGATGTTTATATCAATGAAGTAAAATACTTGTCTTCAATTTTGTACATTTGAAATGTGTTTTTCCACTTGACAAGTTTTAAACTATAATCCAAACACACTTGATCAGTGGCTACAAGGCAATTTAAGCTGCTAACAGTACTGTTAAAGAATTAACCATTAATTAATGAATGGTTAGCGACCTAACACCATGTGGAGTTTTTTCTTTTCAAAAGGAAGCTTCTATTTCCAGCTTCGCCTGTTTCTGCAGTTCTATCCAAAATCCCTTAATACCTTGACTAAAAAAGGTGCCAGGATTTCAAGAATCCCTTACTCTTGTTCTTTTCTCTTTTTATTGTTTAAATATTATTGATTATGTAGCTTTTATTTATTCTCAGGCAATAGTTCATTTGCGGTGTCAGAACGTCTCTTTTTGACTTCAAAGCCTGCTTTTAATTGTTAATTATTCTACACGTAAGGCTGGTGTATCGAGTGATTTGTGATACCAAAGACATTGATTTAATTTAGTACTTTAGATTCAAACCCTAGTAGAACCCTTGAATATGACACATGAAAATGGGTCATATCAAGAAGACCATGAAACTCGCGTGGTCTGTGCATCGATTGCAGACATGATTTGCCCACAAGACTAAACAAATGCACATTTACATAATAACTATAACATCCATTGATTACATCGAAGTTTTGATTGCAAAGTTTGTCATGGTTGTTTGTATTCTAATAGTATTTAACAATTTATTTAGTAGCATCTAACTTGTAAAGAGCTTATGGTTAACTTATACTTCATTTTTGTATTGTCATTGCTCTAAACTTTTGCAGCAGCTATGATTATACTCGCACCACAATGTCTTGTAGCCTTCTGCTTGCTGTTTTCTTACCCCTTCTCCCATTACTTTAAACCTAAAAAATGGCACTCACACATGCACCTCTGAATCTCTTTCTCACACTTTTAATACAAAACTATTCTAAGGGTACGTTTGGTTTTGTTTTTCTTTTCAACCTTATACAGATTAATCTCTGTTCATTTGTTGTCTGTTCTCTTTTTTTCTTCCCCTTTTCGTTTTGCAAATACAATAACTTAAGCTATAAAGTGTCTTTACATATTAATGTTTTAATGTTTTATGTTTATGCGAAAAACTGTATGAAAAGATTGATTACCCCACATGTTTAGCCACTAGAGTGATCCTTTTATCCTCTTTATTATTACGTAGAAATTTGTCAAAAAAAGGTAACCTACATATAAAGTTGTCTGTTTCTGCATTTTGTATGTTCCAGTTTGAAAAACAAGGCACTAGCATTTAATTCGTACACACTTTAGATGGTAAGTATATTGGTTACGCGTGTTTCTGTGAGAACTAGAACAAAAGGAAAATATTTTTCTTTTCTGCAGCTTTACCTATACATAGCAAAAATAACTAAGAACAAATAAAAATAAGGTTTCTGGACTGATTAATTTGGACAAATTTGAACTTTTTTCTTACCTAAACTGTATCCATGGATAGAGAAATCTTTATAGGTGAAGATGGATAAATTAAGTAATATATAAATAACAGTGACCTAAATACCTATCTAATGTTTTATTTCCCAATTTGGAACATGTTTTTCGAAATTATACCTAGAAGTATAGAAAAGAATAATTCATTCACACGGCACAAAAAATAAACCCTTTTACCAATATTTTTAAAGAGGATTCAGACTATTCTGTTGAATATAATAATCTATATTAAAAAAGCTTCTAATATGCGTAATGAAACACGTGCAATGATGATTCATTTTAAGCATTTATTTTCTTTTCAAACAATGAAAATAAGTAGGATAAGTGTTGTCTGTTTTCACTATAATCAGCTTTAGCACTAAATCTTGAGTTAATTGTACTTATTTGACTCATCCTCATCAAGATTTGGTCTTCAACCCAAATTTGAAGTAGCCCACTGCGAAAGTACCTCTCATTTTCTTCTAGATTTTTTTTTGTAATTAAAATGTAAAATAAATATTACCCTGTTTCCCCTTTTATGCCTTCATATATTCTATTTTCTTTTTCATTGTAATTGGTAAAACAATAGTTATAAAACATTCATTATTATTTAATTTAAAGTTAAAAAACTTAATATTACAATTTAATAATATAAACTTTTTTTATTTTTTATAAAAATTATATACTAAATAATTAAGCTTTTGATATATTTATTATTAGATTAAAATGAAAATGAAATACAAATTTTATATTTACTAAATATTAAAGACACGAATAAATAGTTTTTTTTAGTTTATAAACGAAGATAATTATAGTATAACTGGTAGCAGTGGAGGGGTATGATACCTATTTAGGACCAAACACTCTAAAGAATTGGTCGTTTAGTTTGACCGTGAGTCTGGGTCACCCATTTGAATTTCAAAGATAACAAAATCATTGCTATTAGTTTAGAAGATTGTAATTAAATTATCGTTAGCTTAAAGCCTGAGATTAATTAAATAATTGAGTTCAGGTACCAAATTTGAAAATCCATTGTGCTGAATCACCCAAATTACAACATAGGATTTAAAAATAAAATAAAAAAGAAGATACGCAGCCTTTTTTTACGTTTTATGATTACGGTCAAACTCTGATAATTAAATCCATGTCTTCCACGCTGCTTCTTCCCATGACAGACACGTGGCCGTCGCACTCCTAAATATTAAGATTAAATTTAACACCATAAATTTACAACTTAAAAATATTTTTAATCTTATACGATGTAACAAATTATTATTTTTTAAAATTATAAAAATTAAATGTAAATAAAACCGAAATATAATCTATAAAATCCCTTACATTGACCCTACTCAAAACAGTATTAAAAATATGTGACGTAATAATAACTTAAAATAAAAATTAAAATTGATGGTAACATCTTGCATTTCAGAGACTATAAAATTGACGACATTACAATGCTTTTCCTCGAAAGTCCTTGGTCCCTTCATTCACTGTTTGTCGCAAAGGCCCTGTTTGGCTCAATCATAATCCGACAAACAATGATTCAGTTTGGGTTCGCCAACTTGATTCTTGAATGCATGGAGTCCTTCGATCTACCTTCAATGTAACATTTCATATTGTAAATAAGTTTCTAATAGCATTTCGTTATTAAAATATAATTGTATGAATCAATTTCATATTAAATTCAATTTAAGACCATTTTACCTTTAGGTTATAATATTTTAAAGATTCATTTATATATCAAGCTCTACGATTTTGCACATTCTTCTTCTAAATTTTAATTTTTGTATGATATTTCGTTTTTACTTTTTAGTTCTTATTTTTTTTTTTTAACTTTAATGTAGTCACAAAAAGTAGAGACAAAATATTAATAAAGTCTTAATTAATTATAAAGCCAAACAGGACTCAAGGGAAAAATGGAAATGGAAAACGAGGTGAGAGGTTGAACACGAAGAGAAGAAATGTCTATGCGATATTGCAGATTCAAGAGTCCACAACTACTCCCTCAAAGTTCGTACCATATACCTTTTCTTCGTCTTCTCCTCCTTCTTCATTCTTCACGTAAACCGAACCAACTCTGCCAATGAAGCAGAAAAATCAACTTTGCATAATTTTCCATTCTTTTAAATGAAAACACTACCTTCCTCCTCCGTCACCCTCTGTCTCCTCGTCGCCGCCCTGCTTATACTTTCTCTGCCACGCTCTTCCCATGGCCTCGGCTCCGGCGCCACCCTTGCCATCTCTGACGCCTCCGCCACCGTCTGCGTCGTCGTGGCACGCGAATCCACGCGCCGCATTGAGTGTTACCGTCAGGGGCAGCTTGCCTCCATCACTCCCAACGTTAGCTTTTCAACGATTTCGGGTGGGAGGAACTACTTCTGTGGTATAAGGTCAAGTAACTCCGATTTGCTATGTTGGAACACAAGCTCAAGCTCTTCCTTCGAAAGGAAAAGGCTTTACAATGATAGTTCTGTTCCATTGGAGAATCTAGCCGTCGGGGATACCCACGTTTGCGCCACCGAGGTGGGTGGTGGCACGGTGAGGTGCTGGAGAACCGGTGACACGTTTCAGCTTCCTTCTGTGACTGATGAATTCGATTCAATTTCATCTGGGACTGGCTTCTCTTGCGGAATTTTGAAGAATAGTTCTCGAGTTCGGTGCTGGGGAGAAACCAGCGTTTCGAATCTATCGGGAGGGATTGAGAATGTATTTGGGAACATGTCCATGTTGAATCTTGTCGCAGGTGGTTCACATGTTTGTGGATTGAACTCCACTGGGTTTTTGGTATGTGGAGGAAACAACGATTCTGGACAACTTGATTTTCCTCAAGGTGGGGCTTTTGAGTATTCTGGGTTGGCACTTGGAGCTGAACATGGTTGTGCTATAAGAGGATTGAATGGTTCGGTTGTGTGTTGGGGTAGCAATGGGGGATTCTCGGCGAGTAATGCTACGGAAGGAGTTTCGTTTGAGGTAATTGTTTCTGGGTCTAATTTTGTTTGTGGATTGACGACAAACAATTTGAAAGTGGTGTGTTGGGGTCCGGGCTGGTCCAATAGTTCGACGTTTGAGCTTCCTTTTTCAACTGTTCTTCCAGGGTCTTGTGTTCAATCTTCTTGTGGAGAGTGTGGTTCATATCTTGATTCTCAATCTCTATGCTCTGGCTCTGGTAACATTTGTAAACCAATGACTTGTAAGCCTCAAACAACAGCTCCGCCGCCGCCATCACCGCCTCCACCATCAATGTCACCACCGCCACCGTCACAGCCACCGCCACCGCCGCCACCTTCGTCATCACGATCAAAGACCTTGACAAACGGATTATTGGCATTTGCTATTATCGGTTCTGTGGGAGCTTTTGCCGGAATATGCACTATTGTTTATTGCTTGTGGACTGGAGTTTGTTTTGGGAAGAAGAAAGTCCACAATTCTGTGCAGCCTACAATCACAAGAGGTAGCAGTGGTTCAAATGGTGGGGGTGCTTCTAATAATAGCAATTCTTCAATATCCTCTATGATTATGCGTCAGACTTCGATAATAATGAGGCGCCAGAGGAGTGGGACCTCATCAACAAAGCACGCAGACAGGGCTGAGGAGTTCACCCTGGCTGAGCTTGTGGAAGCCACCAACAATTTCTCACTTGAAAACAAGATTGGAGCTGGAAGCTTTGGTGTTGTGTACAAAGGCAAACTCGCGGATGGACGCGAGGTGGCAATCAAGAGAGGTGAAACTGGTTCCAAGATGAAGAAGTTTCAAGAGAAGGAAAGTGCTTTTGAGTCTGAATTGGCCTTCTTGTCTCGCCTGCACCACAAGCACTTGGTTGGACTAGTTGGGTTCTGCGAAGAGAAAGATGAGAGGCTGTTGGTGTATGAGTACATGAAGAATGGGGCGCTGTATGATCATTTGCATGCAAAGAACAATGTGGAGAAGGGTAGCAGTGTGTTGAATTATTGGAAAATGAGGATCAAAATTGCTTTGGATGCTGCCAGGGGAATAGAATATCTTCATAATTATGCAGTTCCATCAATTATTCACAGAGACATAAAGTCTTCTAATATTCTTATTGATGCTACTTGGACGGCAAGAGTATCAGATTTTGGATTGTCTTTGATGAGTCCAGAACCTGACCGTGATCACCGACCAATGAAGGCAGCAGGAACCGTTGGATACATTGATCCTGAGTACTACGGCTTAAATGTATTGACGGCAAAGAGTGATGTGTATGGGCTTGGAGTGGTACTACTCGAACTTTTAACAGGAAAGAGAGCTATATTCAAGTATGGGGAAGATGGAGGCACCCCACTAAGTGTGGTGGACTTTGCAGTGCCTCGTATTTTGGCTGGAGAATTGGTGAAAATTTTGGATCCAAGGGTTGGACCACCCGATGTGAATGAGGCGGAGGCTGTGGAATTGGTGGCCTATACAGCTATCCATTGTGTGAATTTGGAAGGGAAAGATAGACCAACCATGGCTGACATTGTGGTCAATTTGGAGAGGGCTTTGGCTATTTGTGAGAGTAGCCATGATAGCATTTCCAGTGGCTCTATATCTGTTGTTTCTGAATGATAATGTTCAGCCCCGGAAAGGGGACAAAATATTGAAAATTTTGTGAATTCTTATTCATTCTTTCTCAATTTCATATCTTTATTGATTCTTTCCAATATGGGTATTCCGTGCCTGTAAAGATTTAAAGTATATTATGCTCTAGTTTGTAGATTGTAGAATCTGACAAACTTGCCTATTGTCTAGCAGAAAAATTGACCAGTTAGAGTCTATCTGACAATTTAATTTCACTCAAGATAGATTAAAGTTGTTGATATTGAATTAGTAACATAACTGTTTAAGGTAGTCTGGCGGGAAGTGTCTGATGCACTTTGTATGTGAAAACCTATTGATGTTAACTAGGAGCGTCTATAGTCTGATTGACCATCTACAATCTAACTAATTTGTATCATGTGTCATTATTCTATTGGAATATAATTTGTAATGTGATCTAGAGGGTTAATTATGTTTATTCCGTATAGGCACTTTGTATAAAACACATCTCTAATTTCTGAAATTGTGTAACTCAAAGTTGTTTCATAGTAAATTATTCATGGTTGTAGATGAAAATTCATAATGAAACATGTTCAATTTTTTGTGTATGTTATTTGAAACACGTTAAATTTCTTGTGTAGTATATTATTTGTTGCGCTTACGTTTTAGTTACACCAGCCAAATCCTCCATGTATAATTATACTAATGACATTATTAAATCCGTGTAAATGTAAATCCATTTGTGGGAATATGGGGAACGTTGCAGAGTTAAGCAGAAAAGTATGCAGTTGCGGTCTCATTTGAGAAGTTGAGCTTGCAGAGACATTATAACCAATCCCTTTCACCATTCTAGCCATGGTCCCCAGCGTTAGAGGTACTTTGGTAGCTTTATCTCTCTTTGAAATGTATTTGTTGACTTCCACGTTGACGTTGGCCACAAGTTTGACCCAACACCAAATTAAACAGCGGGTTGATTAATGCATATTAATTGCCTTTTAATTACACGGCAATAATTTTGTAACAATGACCCACCCACCATACTACCTTTGAATTCACTACTCTATCTTCAGGACTTGGTCTCACATTTATCAGACTAAAATTTCAACTCTGCTTCTGTCTCTTGCTCACTGCTGCCTAATCACCATATGCTCAAGTTAATGTGATCAACCTTTCAATTTTCCGACTTTGTCGTTCAAGTTCCTAATTTTCAGACAACTTTTAAAACTATAAAAATTATTTTCCAATGAAAAGGATAAATATTCCTAAACATTCTATTAATCACTTCTTATTTTTGCAATCTCATCATAATTAAACCTCCACCCGAGAATTATCGGTGGCAAATTCTTGAAGGTACAAGACTGAACTTTGTCAAAAGAATTGTAAGCCATTTTTAAATGTTTCCTGTGGTTTTCATTATTGTTTGACATGTAAACGTGTTCACATTCTATTTTATGATAACACGTATTCTTCAATATATATTTTGTATTCTTATCTGTAATATATCGAGTTCTGGTCCAATGAGAATTACAAGATTTTATGTTGTAGGGATAATACTTATACATATATTAGTAGTTTATTATGTGGATGGTACAGGATAAATATTTTTTTATATTATTAAAATTATAATAAATAAATATAATTGAATGAATAACTCGTTATAACAAAATGAATAATTCAAACGATTTCAATGATTTTTCAAAGGTTTTACTATTTTCAATATTTTTTTCTTGTCAAATTGATAGTAACATAGTGACATGTGTTTTGTTGTTCATATTACAAGTTAAATTTGTCCCTAACTTAATTTTAAATGATAATGTGTAATTATTATTTATTTATTTATGATTATTCGCCTAAGATGTTATAATATATAGATAATGTTCAAAATCATGAGACGAAATTAAAAAAAAATGTATGATAACAAAAAGATGAAATTGGAAAAACAAAACTTGTATATCTTTGTATTTATAAAGGAAGGAGGTAAACTAAACTATATTTTATAATTTTATCAAAATTGTATAATTCTATTTCCTTATTGATGTTATTTTTCATCCTAAACGTTTTTAAAGAAACCGAATTTTTTATAATTAATGTACCTACATGATTGATATTATGAATATATAATAAGAACAAAATATTTATGAAGGAATTTTGTGTGGATAAAACTGAATCAATTTTCAAAATTGAAACCGAAGTTTGATCTAACCCAAAAATTATTTGTTTTTTTTTTCTTTTTTCATTCAAGTTTATTAGTTTCTCTTTTATTGAACTAATGGATTGGTTTATAGCTTTCAATATGTTTACATCTTAAAAACATGTTATAACAGGGATATATCTTTTATTTTACTACGTCATAATATATATCGAAATGTAAGAAAGTTGAACTAAGTAAAATTTAAATATTTGAGTGACTTAGGAGGTGGTGGAGGGAATTGGGCTCAACAAGCATGAAGAGGGAACTGCTAGAAGGTTACCCTTGTGTTGCCTCGCACCTTCTCAACAAATTCGCCCTGGCATGTAAGTGTTCTAGAAAAATAAGAGAAAAAATGGTGGTTGTTCAGTTATTATTGGCGTTAGAGGTGTAGCACTTTCGTAGAAAAATCATATTGTATTGCTTTTCTTCAGTTACAATGGTACTGCTCTTTTTATTGTCAAATCATCCACCGCCTATTTTCAAAGTCGGTGATTATAAAATAATTTTGTACTTATATCTTGGACTTTAAGTGATTTGTTTTCAATCGTGCATGCATACGGATTATTGTTACTTTTTGTAGCATTTAGTCTTCTGAAAATTTGTAGTAACTGTAAGTATATATGAGTCCAAACCGAGCATAGATGGACAAAGCAAAACATTACGCACATAGTTTCACAGTTGAGGCAAGCTACGGTTTTGCTTTCGCAAGTGGAAAAAGAAAAACACATTTGAGATTGAACTTTGAAGCATTATGGCGAATTCAGGAGCATCCCTTGTCCATAGTTTTGCTTCGATAGTGGAATATGCTATTAGAAGTATTGGAGGAGATCTGGGGGCATTTCCTTTGCGTGATTTTTCTTTGGCAGTGGAGAATGCGTGGAGTAGTATTGGAGGAGATTTGGGAGCAGTACCTGTTCATGGTTTTGCTTCTACAGTGGACAATATGATGAGAAGTATTGGAGGAGATTTCGGAGCATTACCAATGCATGGTTTTGCTTCGGCAGTGGAGAATGCCATGAGAAGTATTGGAGGAGATTTAAGAGCATTACCCGTGCATGGTTTTGCTTCGGCAGTGGAGAATGCGATAAGAAGTACTAGAGGAGATTTGGGAATATCCCATTCCCCTGAGCATGGTTTTCAGTTATTCACCTTAGCTGAGCTTGCAGCAGCCACCAACAATTTCTCAGTTGACAACAAGATTTGTGCTGGAAGCTCTAGTGTTGTGTACAGGGGTAAACTCGTTGATGGTAGTGAGGTTGCAATAGAAAGAGTGGAAAACTGGTTGAGTAGAACGCCCGAAGAGGCCTTCTGGTGGAGGAGAGCGTCTAGTTTGACCTTTTTGCCCGGTTCACGCCCCAAGAACTTGGTTGGACTGGTTGGGTTGTGTGAAGAGAAAGATGAAAGGCTCTTGGTGTATGAGTGCATGAAGAATGGGTCGTTGAATTATCATTTACATGAGAAGGGTAGCAATGTGTTGAATTCGTGGAAAATGAGGATAAAAGTTGGTTTGGATGCTTCCCGAGGAATAGAATATCTCCATAAGTATGGAGTTCCATCTGGTGTTCATGGAGATATCAAGCCTTCCAACATTGTTCTTGATGCTAGCTGGACGGCAAAGGTATCTAACTTTGGGAAGGCAGCAGGAACGATTGGATACATTGATCCTGAGGACTTGAGTAGAGGTGTATTGACAGAAAAGAGTGATGTGTATGGATTTGGAGTTGTTTTGCTTGAACTTTTATCGGGAAAGAGACCTACGTATGGGGAAGATGGAGGCACCGCATTACATTTACCCTTTGTAGAGGCTGCTATTTGGGCTGGAGATTTTGTGAAAATTTTGGATAGAAGGGTTGGAGAACCCCATCTGAATGAAGCAAAGGCACTGGAGTTAGTGGCCCATACTGCCATCAGTTGTCTAAATGTGGAAGGAAAGGTCAGACCAACCATTGCTGAGGTTGTGTTCAATTTGGAGAGGGCTTTTGCATGTTACTGAAACAAAAGGAAAACCAGAAAGACAAACATTTCTGTTGTTTCAGAATGTTACGGTACAATCCCATGAAAGACAAATATTTTTAAAATTTCCTCATTTTTAGTTGTTAACAAATATAAAAATTACTCGTCTTTAGGCCTATAAACATATAATATTATTAATGATTAATATTTATCTATTTACCAATTAGTTGAGAAGAATAACTTACCAAATTTGGAGATTTCACATAGTTTATGGAGTGTAAATGGTTGGTTTTGTGAGATTGAATAAAACGATGACATTAAAATCACTTCTAGATAAACGATGGGTCCCTCATCTAATCTTTTATCTTGCAGAACCATTTTATGGGTCATTAAGTATGAATTTGGTGGTTTACACGTTACTTAACGCGTTAATGACTGAGGTTGACTTTCTCTTTTCCTTGCACCTTCTCAACTAACACGCGTTAGATCCATGTAATTGTGTATATTTAACATACAATCATTCAGTTAGCTGTTGCACAGTGAGATATAGCAGAATTGAGATGGCTAATAGCGCAGGTGATGCACCCAGTTTTAGTTGGGTAGTGGACAGTGCCATAGCAAGTGAGAGTGATTCAAATATGGGAGAATCTCGTCTCCACAGTTTTGCTTCGGTAGTGGACAGTGCCATAAGGAGTAGCACTGCTACTGAAACGGATTTAGAGACATCCCCTATCCATTATCTTGCTTTTGCCTCTGCCGGGGACAGAACAACTGCTGTTGCTGCATCACTACCACAAGCACTGTCGGACGGGATAGGACATTTTACTGCACGATTATTCAACCTGGCTGAGCTTAAAGCAGCCACCAACAATTTCTCACTTCAAAACAAGATTGGAGTTGGAAGCTTTGGTGTTGTGTACAAAGGCAAACTCGCGGATGGACGCGAGGTGGCAATCAAGAGCGGTGAAACTGAGTATTCAAGTTCCACGCTGAGTAAAAAAGAAAAAGTTGAGTTAAGAAAGAAGATCTATAAACTTATTTTAAGATTCTGGGTTCAACGTGATTCCAAGACGAAGAAGCTTCAAGAGAAGGAAAGTGCATTTAAGTCTGAATTAGCCTTCTTGTCTCGCCTGCACCACAAGCACTTGGTTGGACTAGTTGGGTTCTGCGAAGAGAAAGATGAGCGACTCTTGGTGTATGAGTACATGAAGAATGGGACGCTGTATGATCATTTGCATGCCAAGAAAAATGTGGAGAAGGGTAACAGTTTGTTGAATTATTGGAAAATGAGGATCAAAACTGCTTTCGATGCTGCCCGGGGAATAGAATATCTTCATAATTATGCGGTTCCATCAATTATTCACAGAGACATAAAGTCTTCTAACATTCTTATTGATGCTACTTGGACGGCAAGAGTATCAGATTTTGGATTGTCTTTGATGAGTCCAGATCCTGACCGTGATCACCAACCAATCAGGGCAGTAGGAACCGTTGGATACATTGATCCTGAGTACTACGGCTTAAATGTACTGACGACAAAGAGTGATGTATATGGGCTTGGAGTTGTACTACTCGAACTTTTAACAGGAAAGAGAGCTATATTCAAGAATACGGAAGATGGAGGCACCCCAATAAGTGTGGTGGACTTTGCAGTGCCTCGTATTTTGGCTGGAGAATTAGTGAAAATTTTGGATCCAAGGGTTGGACTACCCGATGTGAATGAGGCGGAGGCTGTGGAATTAATGGCCTATACAGCTATCCATTCTGTGAATTTGGAAGGGAGAGATAGACCAACCATGGCTGACATTGTGGTCAATTTGGAGAGGGCTTTGGCTATTTGTGAGAGTAGCCACGATAGCATTTCCAGTGGCTCTATCTCAGTTTTTTCTGAATGATAATGTTCATCCCCCGGGAAAGGGGACAAAATATTGAAAATTTTGTGAATTCTTATTCATTCTTTCTCAATTTCATATCGATTTTTTCCAATATGGGTATTCCATGCCTGTAAAGATTTAGAGTATATTATGCTCTAATTTGTAGATTGTAGAATCTCACAAACTTTCCTATTGCCTAGCAGAAAAATTGACCAGTTAGAGTCTATCTGACAATTTAATTTCGTTCAAGATAGATTAAAGTTGTTGATATCGACTTAGTAACCTAACTATTTAAGGTAGTCTGGCGGGAAGTGTCTGATGCACTTTGTATGTGAAAACCTTTTGATATTAACTAGGAGAGTCTGTAGTCTGATTGACTATCTACAATCTAACTAATTTGGTGTGATAAATCTTTATTATGCGTCATTATTTTGTTGGAATATAATTTGTGATGTGATCTACAGAGTTAATTATGCTTATTCCTTATAGGCACTCTGTATAAAACACATATCTCTAATTTCTGAAATTTTGTGTAAGTCAAACTTGTTTCATAGCAAGTTATTCATGGTTGCAGATGAAAATTCATTAATACTTTATTGGAAACATGTTAAATTTTGTTTGTGCTATTTTATTTGAAACACGTTAAATTTCTCGTGTAGTATGTTTTTGTTGCTCTTACTTTTTAGTTATATCAGTCAACAAGTGTAAGATCTACATCAAAAAGTACATCAATACGTTTATAATTATACTAATAACATTATTGTAAACTTTCTTTTTCTGTCCAAATATGGGGTGCTCTTCTGAGCATTGCTGTTGGTATTAGTGCTTTTAAATTACTGCATCCTAGGTTCAACCGGTAAGAGAAATAAAGTAATTAACTATTAGGCATGGTTGATTGTTACGTAAAAATATTTATCTGGAGAAGTTACTTCCACAAATTGCAATTTAACTTGATCCCATGCAAAATAGTAAAGTATTATTCAGTTGAATCAATTTATGTAGTTTCATTTTATAAAAAAATAGAAATAATGTGAAGAGATTTGAAAAAATAAAATTAAAAATTATAACACATTAAGTGAGTTGGAAATGATAAAATATCACTTTCTATAATAGTCAATTAGTAATTTTACAAATATATTAATTAAAAAAATAAAAGAATTTATAACATGTATCAAATTATTTTTAAACTTTCATAAACATTTTCTTCTAATCTTTTCAAATCTTACTATTTATCAATTAATCCAAACAACCTTATTTTCAGACAATCTACTCAAATTCATGATGGTAAATTTGATTTTGAAAGGTACCTGAAATTTGTTAAAAGAATTATAAGCCATTTTTTAATGTTTCCCGTGGTTTTCATGAGTGTTTGACATGTAAACATGTTCACATCCTATTTTACGGTAACACGTATTGAAATGTAATAAAGTTGAACTGTGGCAAATAAAATTTTAATATTTTATTGACTTAGGAGGTGGTGAAGGCAATTGGGGTCAACAACCTTGAACGAGGAAACTGCTGGAAGGTTACCCTTGTCCTGCCTATTTTCAAAGTCGTGAATTCTTTTACCCACGTAACTTTTAAATTCCTTCAAATTTTAATTATTCTTAAACTTTTACACACATTTTTTTTAAATTCCTTTAAATTTTTCCTTTTATGTTTTAATCTAAACAATTTTATTATCCGGTCACAATCTACTTAAATTCTTTGACAAATCTGATTTTGGAAGTTACAAGACTGAACTTTGTTAAAAGAATTATAAGCCATTTTTAAATGTTTCCCGTGATGAATGTTTGCTTGTAAACATGTTCACATTCTATTTTACGGTAACACGTATTGAAATGTAAAAAAGTTGAACTGTGGCAATTAAAATTTTAATATTTTAGTGACTTAGGAGGTGGTGAAGCCAATTGGGGTCAACAAGCATGAACGAGGAAACTGCTGGAAGGTTACCCTTGTCTTGCCTCGTACTTTCTCCACAAATTCGCCCTGGCTCACCCAGTGTCTATTTTCAAAGTGGGTGACTATAAAATAATTTTGTACTTCTATCTTTTGGACTTTCAGTGATTTGTTTTCAGAGGAAATCGTGCATACATACATATGGACTATTGTTTCTTTTTGTAGCATTTAGTCTTCTAAAAATTTGTAGCAACTGTAAATACAATTTATACATGTGTCCAAAGCGAGCATGCAGTATTCCAAGTTCTGATTCATTCTTATATATATATATATATATATATATATATAAACTATTTCATCTTTCATTTTTTTCTATATATAAATGTCTCATTATTAATAAATATTACCGTATATCGTTGAAATTTTAATTTAAATATTATAATATATTCGATTTGAATTTTTATAAATATTGTAAGATTAAGAATAAATTATGTATAAAACAAAGTTAACATGCTAGTTCTCGCGGGTTCCTGGTGCAGCGATTGTTAACATCACCTTTTCATAATATCGCTTTTTAATATAATTTGACATAATTAAATTGTGTTTAAGTAGATATGTTTAAGCTAGTTTGTAATTAACGGTATCTTTATCTATTATTTAAGTATATTTCTAGAAAAGAGATAAATGAGTCTATAAGGTTGAATGAGTGATAGGAAAGCTCGGTGGTAGTCACTAATATGTATATATTCATTGCATAGTCAAAGTATCATAAATATAACTCATCATCCAACACACAATAAAAAAAATCAATATAATAATTCATTAAAGACATATTATTGAATTTGGAAAGATTAGGATTATGAAAAAAAAACAATTCTTTGTAAACTCTACCAAGATGGATATTTAAATGTTGTTTGGAGCTGGTTAAATTTTAATTTGAAGATAAATTATGCAAAAGTTCTTCCAACATTTAGATTTAAAGAATTGTGATGTTTGGACTCTAAATTATTATTATTGAATGAATAGCACAAGATATCATCTATTGAAAAGGATATAGCAAGCTTATAGTATTTATCCCTTGTACAGTTGTAGATGGTGTTTAATTTTAAGTATTTCATGTTATTTTCTTATTCTTTAAACAAATATATGTTTATCTCTAGATATGTTCTTTTCCTTTTATTTTTATTTTTATTTTTTATTGTTACGTGAACCTAACTTGTGAGTTTTTTTTACTAATTTTATTTATAAATCTTTTAAAATTTCGTGATTTTTTGTTGTTAACAAATATAAAAGTTACTCGCTTTTCGCCTATAAACATATAATATTATTCATATATGGTAATGATTAATACTTATCAATTTACGATTTAGTTGAGAAGAATAACTTACCAAATTGGAGATTTCACATAGTGTATGGAGTGTAAATGGTTCCTTTTGTGAGATTGAATAAACCAATGGCATTAAAATCAGTTCTAGATAAATGATGGGTCCCTCATCTAATCTTTTATCTTCATTTTATGCGTTATGTGTTTGTTCAAACAATTTAAGTGCTTTCACTATATAGGAGTATGGATGTTTAAAGCAAAGATGTTTTTGGTTGAACTAATTTATTAAGATGGATTGCTGAATATTTGTGAAATAAATCCTAGATCATCAGAAGAGATTTATAAAAATATAATTAAAAATTAAGAAACACTAAATGGTAATATAATATGTCATATGATATAAATTTAGGTCAATAATATGTCATGATATAAAGTTAGGTTAATGGTAATATAATGTGTCATATGACATAAAAATAGGTCAATTATTCTATATTATTAATTAATAATTTTAAAAATATATCAATTAAAAAAAATAAAAAAAATCTATAACATCAATTAAATTATTTTCAAATTTTTACAAATATTTCTCTGAAATTCCTTCGTATATCTTACTATATATCCATTGAAATAACCTTATCATCCACTCCACTCAGAGCACTCTGAAATCTCCTCAAATCAACTCACTCAACCAATCAAAAAACATAAAGTATGAATTTATTTACACGTTACTTAACGCGTGAATGACTGAGGTTGACTTTCTCTTTTCCTTGAATCTTCTAAACTAATACGCGTTAGATCTGTGTAATTGTGTATATAGGTGTTCTTTAACATACATTCATTGAGTTAGCTGATGCACAGTGAAATTTAGCAGAATTGAGATGGCTAATAGCGCAGCTGATGCACCGAGTTTTAGTTGGGTAGTGGACAGTGCCATAGCGAGTGAGAGTGATTCAAATATGGGAGAATCTCGTTTCCACAGTTTTGCTACGGTAGTGGACAGTGCCATAAGGAGTAGCACTGCTACTGAAGCGGATTTGGAGACATCCCCTATCCATTATCTTGCTTTTGCCTCTGCCGGGGACAGAAAAACTGCTGTTGCTGCACCACTACCGCAAGCAGTGTCGGACGGGATAGGACATTTTACTGCACGATTATTCACCCTGCCTGAGCTTAAAGCAGCCGCCAACAATTTCTCACTTCAAAACAAGATTGGAGTTGGAAGCTTTGGTGTTATGTACAAAGGCAAACTCGCGGATGGACGCGAGGTGGCAATAAAGAGGCGTGATACAAGTCTGTTTTTCACTAGTATATTCAATAAAGTTAGGGAAGAGAGGCAAGGTGAGCAATATATAGGAAAGAAAATCTCTAAAAGCAATACCTTAAGGCTTTTGATAGGTGGTTTCAAGACGAAGAAGTTTCAAGAGAAGGAAAGTGCATTTGAGTCTGAATTGGCCTTCTTGTCTCGTCTGCACCACAAGCACTTGGTTGGACCAGTTGGGTTCTGCGAAGAGAAAGATGAGAGGCTGTTTGTGTATGAGTACATGAAGAATGGGTCGCTGCATGATCATTTGCATGACAAGAACAATGTGGAGAAGGGTAGCAGTGTGTTGAATTATTGGAAAATGAGGATCAAAATTGCTTTGGATTCTGCCAGGGGAATAGAATATCTTCATAATTATGCAGTTCCATCAATTATTCACAGAGACATAAAGTCTTCTAACATTCTTATTGATGCTACTTGGACGGCAAGAGTATCAGATTTTGGATTGTCTTTGGTGAGTCCAGAACCTGACCGCGATTACCGGCAATTGGAGGTAGTAGGAACCCTTGGATATATTGATCCTGAGTACTTCAGTTTAAATATATTGACGGAAAAGAGTGATGTGTATGGGCTTGGAGTTGTACTACTCGAACTTTTAACAGGAAAGAGAGCTGTGCTCCAGTATGACGAAGATGGAGGCACCCCACTAAATATGGTGACATTTGCAGTTCCTCGTATTTTGGCTGGAGAATTGGAGAAAATTTTGGATCCAAGGGTTGGACCACCGTATGTGAATGAGGCAGAGGCTGTGGAATTAGTGGCCTATACAGCTATCCATTGTGTGAATTTGGAAGGGAAAGATAGACCAACCATGGCTGACATTGTGGTCAATTTGGAGAGGGCTTTGGCTGTTTGTGAGAGTAGCCATGATAGCATTTCAAGTGGCCCTATCTCTGTAGTTTCAGAATGATAATGTTCCGCCCCGGGAAAGGGGACAAAAATAATGAAAATTTTGTGAATTCTTATTCATTCTTTCTCAATTTCATATCTTTGTTGATTCTTTCTAATATAGGTAGTTCGTGCCTGTATAGATTTAGAGTATATTATGCTCTAATTTGTAGATTGTAGAATCTCACAAACCTTGCCTATTGTCTAGCAGAGACATGGACCAGTTAGAGTGTATTTAAGATAGATTAAAGTTGTTGATATCGACTCAGTAACATAACTGTTTAAGGTAGTCTGGCGGGAAGTGTCTGAATGCACTTTGTACGTAAAACCCTTTTGATGTTAACTAGGAGCGTCTATAGCCCGATCTACATACAATCTAACAACTTTGGTGTGATAAATCTGTATCATGCGTCATTATTCTGTTGGAATATAATTTGTGATGTGATCTAGAGAGTTAATTATGCTTATTCCGTATAGGCACTTTGTATAAAACACATATCTCTAATTTCTGAAATTTTGTGTAACTCAAACCTGTTTCATAGTAAATTATCAGTGGTTGCAGATGAAAATTCATTAATACTTGAGAAGTTGAGCATACAGAGACATTATAACCAATCCCTTTCACCATTCTAACCATGGTCCCCAGCGTTACTAGTACTTTCCTAGCTTTATTTCTCTTTAAAATGTCTTTGTTGACTTCCACGTTGACGTGGGCACACAAGTTTGACCCAACCCAATGGAACACCAAATTAAGCAGCGGGTTGATTAATGCATATTAATTTCCTTTTAATTACACGGCAATAATTTTGTAACAATGACCCACCCACCACACCACCTTTGAATTCACTACTCCCTTCTCTGCTTTCCTAATCTACTCTATCTTCATGACTTGGTCTCCCATTGCTCTTTTAAACAGACTAAAATTTGAACTCTGATTTTGTCTCTTGCTCACTGCTGCCTAATCACTATATGTTGAAGATAATGTGATCAACCTTTCAGTTTTCCGACTGTCATTCAAGTTCCTAATTTTCAGACTACTTTTAAAACTATAAAAATTATTTTCCAAAGAAAAGGAAAAAATGTTCCTGAACATTCTATTAATCACCTCTTCCTTTTAATATCTCATCATAATATTAAACCTCCACGGAAGAATTATCTGTGGCAAATTCGATTTTTAAGTCTGAACTTTGATAAAAGAATTATAAGCCGTTTTTAAACGTTGAATGTTACAATTGTGAAAAATGTATTATGCAAGAGATTACTATGTCAAGAAGAGAGTGGAAGAAGATGTAAATTTAGTCCAAGAAGACGAAAGGATCTTCATGATGGCAAATGAAGGCATCATTAGATACTGGTTCTAGAAATCATATGTGTAGACACAAATATCTTTTTGATATACAAGAAATAGAAGTAGTGTATGAAAAGAAAAACACTTGAATACTTGTGAGTTGCTTGAGTACTTGTGAGTTTAAGTGTTCTTTAAAGTAGTAATTACTCTCAATTTGAGAGTTTTTTTTTATCTAAATTAATGTTTTGAGTCGTGAGTTAAAGAAAATCATTTGATCTCAATTAGTGTGAAATTACAAGTATAAAAGAATGAAGAAAATAAGAGATTGAAAGATTCATGAAGAAAAAAAATAAAAAAGTTTAAAATAAAAAAGTTCAAGTGAAAAGTCACTTAACCTAGGCCGAAAAACGAGTTTAAAAGGACGATTTTAGGTTTTTCTGAGGGGATCTAGACTGGACGAATAAAAACATCCGTAAAGCAATTCATCAATTCTTCTTCTTCTCTGGCAATCTTTCTTTTCTTGGGTTGTAATGACTATCATAAATAGCTAATTTTTAGGATTGAATGTATATTTTGGTGATTTTTATATAGAATATTCAGTTTCTACTCAATTTGTATTTTCATCTTGCTTAATGCTAGATTTTATCTTATCTGATCAATAGAGTCTTAATTTTGATTCTTGAATTTAATTGGGAAATACTTTTAAGGTTCTGACCTACATGAAAATACTCAATATACTGGAATACTACCAGGATAAAATATTCCCAGAGTCTTTCTAGATCTTTTAAACCCTTTTTGATAATTGTTATCTATTTTTTAATTACTCTTTTATGTTTATTGAATCAAATCCGACATTCTTATTTTATAACTCTACATTACTTTTGACTAGGTACACTTGTCGAAAAAGGTCAAAAATATGTGTCTTTCATAGACTCAAAGAATGTCCCAATATGTTTTTTTTTTCCTAAATGGTGAAAAAACAGGTACTATAGAGGATGTATATTATGTACCTGACTTAATAATATTCTAAGTATGGGACGACAACTGGAGAAAGGATACTTGAAGGACAAAAGTGGTAGGATACTTGCTCGTGTGGAGATGACAAAGAATCAGATCTTCAAACTCAACCTAAAGATAAAGATCATTTCTCTCATATGTGAATGGAAGCGTGAATGAAAAGTTAAGGATGAAGAAGAAGTTCTAAAATTTTCTGAAGCATTAGAAGTCCAAAGAGTAGAGACAGAAGCTGTGAAGATGACAAAGAATCAGATGTTTAAACTCAACCTAAAGATAAAAACCATTTCTCTGAGGCGTGGAAGATGAAGAAGAAGTTCTAAAACTGTCCGAAGCATTAGAAGTCCAAACAATAAAGATAGAAACTGCGAAGAATAAAGCACATATTGTAACTCATATGATGAAAGATGAATTTTTTAATAATTGATAAAAAAAGTGTGATGCGGTTGTTTTAAGGGAGGAAAGCATTCCTATTGTAGCATGAAGAAATAAGTAAAAGATAAAGGAGACAAGGCAAGGAAATAATAAGTGTTAATTGATTAGAAAGAAGAGTACTTCAAGTAGATTTGGTTATGTTTTCTCCATTTATTTATTCATTCCATGGATATGCCAAAATTTACTTATTGATAATAGTAGCAAAAGTTCAATACTAAAGAAGATGATCATGAAGGATGGAAGGTTTGAGTTTAAGAAAGAAATTTATTAGTATTAAACTCCAATAAAATAGTTTTATTAGGATTGTATATTCAGGAATATGATGTAGTTATTACACACCTCTGTTTTTAGTGTCAATTATAGTGGTAATTATAATATAATTGTTATGAGTATAGAGATCTGAAGAGTTATTCTAAAATTATATTTATACTCAATATTAAAAATCAGAACAATAGAACAAAAATATATTATTCAGAACAAAATTTGTTGGGCTATCATTTTTTTCTTTTTCTTTAAAAAGAAAATTAAAATATTCCTTCTCCTTTGCTATATCAGTTTCACATAGTCTGTGGAGTTTAAATGGTTGGTTGTGTCAGATTGAATAAAATGGTGATATTAAAATAATTTTTAGATAAGTTTTGGGTTGTGTGCTACCGACAATTATGGGTCCCTCGTGTAATCTTTAATCTTGCAGAATGATTTTTTCGGTATCTTTGAATCTAGTGGTTCACTCGTTAACTAACGTGTCAATGACTGAGGTTGACTCGCTCTTCTCCTTCACCTTCTTAACCAATGCTCTCTCTTTTCCTTGCACCTTCAACTAATGTGCGTTAGATCTGTGTAATTGTGTATGTTTAAGAGACATTCATCCAGTTAGCTGATACACGGTGAAATTTAGCAGAATTGAGATGGCTAAAACCGCAGTTGATGCAAGGAGTTTTAGTTGGGTAGTGGACAGTGCCATAGCGAGTGAGAGTGATTCAAATATGGGAGAATCTCGTCTCCACAGTTTTGCTTCGGTAGTGGACAGTGCCATAAGGAGTAGCACTGCTACTGAAGCGGATTTGGAAACATCCCCTATCCATTATTTTGCTTTTGCTTCTGTGTGGGACAGAAGAACTGCTGCTGCACGACTATCACAAGCGGTGTCGGACTGGGGAGGTCATGTTACTGCACAATTATTCACCCTGGCTGAGCTTAAAGCAGCCACCAACAATTTCTCAGTTCACAACAAGATTTGTTGTGCTGGAAGCATTAGTGTTGTGCACAGAGGCAAGCTCTTTGATGGTCGTGAGGTGGCTATCAAAAGGGCAGAAACCAGTTCCAAGATGAAGGAGTTTCAAGAGGTATTTGGCTATTTATCGACCCTTTTGCCCCGTCTACACCATAAACACTTGGTTGGGCTACTAGGGTTCTGTAAAGATAAAGATAAAAGGTTCTTGGTGTATGAGTACATGCAGAATGGGGCGTTATATGACCATTTGCATGACAAAAACAATGTGGACAAGGAGAGCAGTGCGTTGAATTCTTGGAGAATGAGGATCAAGATTGCTTTGGATGCTTCCCGGGGAGTAGAACATCTTCATAAATATGTAATTCCATCTATTATTCACAGAGATATCAACTCTTCCAACATTCTTCTTGATGCTAATTGGACGGCAAGAGTATCTGGTTTTGAATCGTCGTGTATCATCATGAGTCCAGAACCTGAGCACGTTTACACCGATACAAGTGTGTCGACAAGGAAAGAGTGATGTGTACGGGTTTGGAGTTGTGCTGCTTGAACTTTTAACAGGAAAGAAGACAACGTTAAAGTATGGGATAAATAGAGAGACAAGTATGGTGAACATTGCACGGCGTGTTATTTTGGGTTGGAAAATGGTGAAAATTTTGGATCCAAGGGTTGGAGCGCCCCATGTCAATGAAGAAGCAGAGGCACTGGAATTAGTAGCCAACACTGCTATCAGTTGTATAAATTTGAAAAGGAAAGATAGGCCAACTATGACTGAGGTAGTGGCCAATTTGGAGACGGCTTTAGCTATTTGCAATAGTAGGCCATCATAACACAAAAATAGACCATTTGCACAATTTTATGGCAATTTAATTTTACATAATGTATATACACATGCCATGACTGATTAAAGTATAAATGAAGCCTGAATACTTATATTTTTGACAATTTTCTTTTGTTACCGTGGAAAGCTGGGGTGCCGTCCTAGCATTGCACTAGTTATTAGTTTAAACGAGTGTAGTTTTAGGATTCAATCAAGAACCAATTAAGCAATTAATTACTAGAGTAACAATAGATAAGACTGATTTTAGTTCTTACTCTTTTTTTAACTTATTCAAACAATTCTATTTTTCATTCTAACCTCTTTTTTTTTTTTTTTTTTTTTCACTCTAAAAAAATCATCTGACAAAATCAGTGTAAATGTGTCTGAAGTTTCCCTATTTGGTTGACTTACATACACCTAGCTAGCGTAAATGAGTTAATCTCTAATAAATTAAAGTCGATGACTAATGTTAACCTTCTCATTGCCGTTAACCTTTTCAACTAATACGCGTTGTGCTCCGTATATATGAGTATCCTAAGAAGCAATGAATTTCACCCCCTTCTTTCAAAGTACATACTTTCACATGGCTCATATCACAGATGATGCAACAAGTTTTGGTTGGTTAGTGGACAGTGCCATAAGGAGTGAGACTGCCTCAAATTCAGGAGCATCCCATCCCCATAGTTTTGCTTCGGTAGTGGACTATGCCATGAGAAGTAGTTGTGCTTCTGAAGCAGATTTTCGAATTTCCCGTCCATAGTTTTGTTTTTGAAGAGGACAGTGACATGACGAGGAGTAATAGAGGTAGTGGAGCAGATTTGGAAGCAACTTATGTGCAGGATTATGCTTCTTCAGTGGACACGAGGAGTGTTGCAGAGTCAGATGTGCTGGAATATGATGTTGAAGGTTTACAATTATTCAGCCTGGCTGAGCTGCAATTTCTCACTTCACAACAAGATTGGTGCTGGAAGGTTTGGTGTTGTGTACATAGGCAAACTCGTTGATGGTCGTGAGGTTGCAGTCAGGAGGGGTGAAACCTGGCCAAAGAAAAAGACCTCAATGAAGTCTGAGTTGACCCTCTTGTCCCGTTTACACCACAAACACTTGGTTGGGTTGGTTGGATTTTGTGAAGAGAAATATGAGAGGCTTTTCGTGTATGAGTACATGAAGAATGGTTCCTTGTATGATCATTTGCATGACAAGGGTAGTAGCAGCGTGTTGAATTCGTGGAAAATGAGGATCAAAATTGCTTTGGATGCTTCCCGAGGAATAGAATATCTTCATAAACATGCAGTTCCATTATTTATTCACGGGGACATCAAGTCTTCCAACATTCTTCTTGATGCCACTTGGATGGCAAGAGTGTCTGATTTTGGACTGTCTTTGATGAGTTCAGAATCTGACAGTGATTACCGACCAATAAAGGCAGCAGGAACAGTTGGATACATCGATCCTGAGTACTATGATCTAAATGTGTTGACAACAAAGAGTGATGTGTATGGATTTGGAGTTGTACTGCTAGAGATTTTAACAGGAAAGACACCTATATTCCTTGATGGGGAAGATGGAGGTACCCTATTAAGTGTGCACCGTTTAGTGGACTTTGCAGTGCCTACTATTTTGGCTGGAGAATTGGTCAACATTTTGGATCCTAAGGCTGGAGCACCGGATGTGAATGAGGCAGAGGCAGTGGAGTTAGTGGCCCAAACAGCTCTCCATTGTGTGAATTTGAAAGGGAAAGATAGACCAAGCATGGCCCATGTTGTGGTCAGTTTGGAGAGAGCCTTGGCTATCTGTGACAGTAAACCTTGTGATAGCATTTACAGCGGTACAAGCTATGATATTTCTGTTAGAAAAGCTGTTCTGCAACACTGCATAGCTGTGCTATACAGCTAAAATTAATCAGCTTCAGTCTGAACCTGAATCTTGGCAAAGAACTTTGTAAACAAATAAGCGTAATTATCCTCAAGGCTGTCTTCTCATGATTTAGAATAAAGATGGAAATTTGTGATGATTGACTAAATTATGCATAACGAATCGTTTGTTTAAGAATTCAGCTAGACAATTAGATCGTTTCATGGGGGCAAAAGACTGTCTAGTAACAGTATAAGTATTTATTAGGCTTTGTGGTCTTAATGGTTTTATGTAATTCCTTTAGTATATGTTCATAAAGACCATATCATGTTAACGGTACAATATATCTTTGATTATATTTTGTGTCTAGAAATTTCTAATATTAATAAATTCTTTTTTTCAATTTTATTCTTGTGTTGCTGATTTTGGTAAGTGGTGTCAAGTGGGACATCGAGGATCATCCTGCCTTAGCTTAAAGCAGCCACCAACAATTTCTCACTTCACAACGTGATTGCTGCTGCAAGCTTTGGTGTTGTATTCAGAGCCAAACTCATTGATGGTTGTGACGTGGCTATCAAGAAGGGTGAAACCTGGCCAAAGAGTGAAAGTAAGGTTGAATTTAGCAAAATCAGGCTGACTAAGTCTGAGTTGGCCTTCTTTTGAGCTTTACACCACAAGAAGTTGGTTGGACTTCTTGGTTTCTGTGAAAAAAACAACGATGAAAGGGTCTTGGTATCTGGTTTTGGAATGTCTTTGGTGAGTCCAGAAACTGAGTGAAAGAGGAATGTGAATGAGTTTGAGTTATACTGCTTCAACTTTTAACTGGTAATTAAGAGACCTATATATATACAAGTCTGAATCCAAGGGTTGAAAAGGGCTTTGGCTTTTTCTGATAGTAGCCATCATGTCATTTCCAGCCCTACTATATCTGCGGTTTCTGAACGTTATATTATGAGTTATAGGTTCTAAGATTTTGTGAAATATCCAACCGCCAAGCAGAAAAAGTGTCACTGTCATAGTTATATCATAACATAAAGTTCCTATTGAATATAAAACTCATTCAATGTTTATAAACAATAGTAATTAAATGTTTATTTATTTTCTATTACTAATGATACATTATTTTTTTTGTCACTAATTTGATTATATATATTTCTTATTTATAAAATTAATATTTTAATACAATTACAATAATATAATAATAATAATAATAATAACAATAATAGATAATTTCATTGAATTAGAAATAACTATAAATAATTATTTATTTTGTATTAATTAGTATAATAATCTATAATATTGACAAGATTTTAAAATATTTATTTATTATTAGGGAAAAATATTTGTATAAATAATAATCTACAACAAATTCAGTTATATATATTCAATAAGAAAATTTATTCATGACCAAAAAATAATAAAATTTACTATTCTAACTTTTGAAAAGTTGACACGCACACATACACATATATAAGTTAAATTATTAATCTGAAACACTTATTTTAAGATTACTTTTATCATTATGCTGTTGTTATTACATTAAGACAAATGAATTGAATTAATTACCTTGCAATCTAAATGCTTCAAAGACTAAGAATGATACTTTTCTTTATTTGGTTATAAAATTTGCAACACTTTTACCTTAATGTTATGACGTATATCAGGAAATCATTCACAAGGTATGGATGAGTGTGTCAATATATAAGAAAATAAATATTGAAAAACATTTTGTTTCGAAACCAAGTGAAAAATACACTAAACAGGTAGATACAATTTAGAGGTAAAGGTACAAAAATTAATACTATTCTTCTTAAGGACTTTATTTTATAATAAAACACTTGAATTATCCTATATGATCCTTGGAGTTGAATGGTAGGCTCTAAATTTTCAAACACGCGCAAAGAAACGAAAGCTGAGGGGTGGGACAGATGATTAGAATGGTGAAGGGTTAGTTACAGGGTTTCATGCTCTAAAAGTCAAATTTTGTTGACTTAGAAAAGTATTAGGAGGTCTTGACACAGGTTTCAAACCTTAGCGTTTTGAATTGATCCAAATTATCAAGTTACTGTACTTAAAAAAGTATAATGAATATTTTTCTGCTACAGCTGCTAATTTGAAAATTTAACCCGATACAAAAACGTAATGCTACATACTTTTTCTAATCTTTACAGACCAAGAGTTTACCATATTATCATATACATTAGAAGCAATAAACTTAAGTGAAAAATTTAGAACAGAAACAGTAAAAGTTTCAACATTTTTTCACCTCTTTCCTATTGTAGGGATGGAAATGCTAACTATCACAAATAATAGCCAAAAGCCCTCTCCAAATTGACCACAATTTCAGCAAGTGATGGTCTCTCTTTCCCTTCCAAATTCACAGAGTGGATAGCTGTATAGGCCACTAACTCCACTGCCTTTGCTTCATTCACATGGGGTGCTCCAACCCTTGCATCCAAAATTTTGGCCAAATCTCCAGCCAAAATTGGAGGCACTGCATATTCCACCACACTTAATGGGGTGCCTCCATCTTCACCACACAAAATAGGTGTCTTTCCCGTTAAAAGCTCAAGCAGTACAACTCCAAACGCATACACTTCACTCTTTGCTTTCAACACATATACACCGTAGCACTCAGGATCAATCATAGTTCCCACTGCCTTCATCAGCGACGACAAACCAAAATCAGATACTCTTGCCCTCCAAGTATCATCAAGAAGAATGTTAGAAGACTTGATATCCCTCCAAATATTTGTACCTGCATAGTCATGAAGATATTCTATTCCTCGGGAAGCATCCAAAGCAATCTTGATCCTCATTTTCCACGAATTCAACACAACGCTACCCTTCTGATGCAAATGGTCATAAACCGATCCATTTTTCATGTACTCATACACCAAGAGTTTCTCATCTTTTTCTTCACAGAACCCTACAAGCCCTACCAAGTGCTCATGGTGCAGCCGACGCAAGAAGGTCACTAAATACCCAAAGACAAGCTTTTGAAACTCCTTCATCTTGGAACTGGTTTCATTCCTTTTGATGGCCACCTCCCTACCATCACCAAGTAAGCCTCCGTACACAACACCAAAGCTTCCAACACCAATCTTGTTGCGAAGTGAGAAATTATTGGTGGCTGCTAGAAGCTCTTCCCGGCTGAATAGTTGTAAGCCTTCAACAACGTGTCCTGTGATATTCGACCCCATTTGTGATGACCCTTCTGCAACAGTCCCCGAGTAAAGTTCGGAAGCTAAACCATGCACAGGGGAGGTTTCGAATTCGAAATCTGTTCCTCCATTACTACTCCTGATCACATAGTCCACTCCCGAAGCAAAACTGGGCACACGGGAAGTTCCGAAATTTGATGGAGTGGTACTCCTTATCGCAGTGTCTAATTGATGAGTCTTAAACAAACAACACACACAAATAATCTGCAAGGAATAGAAGAAAAAAACGGAACACGGGCAACACACAAGATTTAACGTGGTTCGGTTTCCCTAATCCACGTGCAACAGGAAG
>Ga0209700_101139_pt1 | contig 53870 bp, 24 predicted proteins | sample SiratroredBW_FD_187528 | JGI IMG/M metagenome (GOLD analysis project Ga0209700, IMG submission 187528) | Root nodule microbial communities of legume samples collected from California, USA - Siratro red BW (SPAdes) (version 2) | ecosystem: Host-associated > Plants > Roots > Nodule | place: USA...
GTTAAAACTTCCCGAATTAAACTCTTGTACGGTGCGAACGACCATTTTAAGAATTCAATCGAGTCATCATAACTTTTCAAATCAAAATTTGGATAGTTAGAAGTTAAACATTTTTTTTAAAAAAGAAAAAAAAAACATAATATGTCAAAACTTTTTATTTTCTTTATTTTTTTTTATAAAAAGAACTAAAGGGGTATTTCTGAAAACAAAAAGAATTATGGGTGTAGGTCTAAATATACGGGGATGCAGGGAGCAGGCTTGCGAAGAACAAGTACTGATAGGCATTTGAATTTATTCTGGAAGAATGTAACAACAAAGTCAAGGTGGTTTAGTTGGTCTAAGGCGCTAGTTTCATGGCATGGGTTCAAGTACATAAAAATATGAAATCAAATATTAAAATGTAAATGTAATGAAATACCGAGGCTGACTGTGACTGTTGCTGTGACGAGGTGGCTGGCTGATCATCATCATGACTATGACTATGACTATGGCTATGACTATGACTGTGACTCCGACTACGACGATCTCCTTCCTCATCACATCTAATGAGATATGGATGCGAGACACGACTATACCAGGCAATATAGTCCTCTGTGCATGCATACAGGCCAACAGCAGGTATCAGGGCAGTCGCAACATTATCAGCAAAATGGACCCAACGTGCATTTACAGTTTCAAAAGCAGTCATATCTTGCACTGGAGGAGGAGGTGGTATAGTCTGCATATACCCATACTGTCGTAGTACTCGATCAGGCAGATACATCTGGATGGTATGTCCATATCGGAGAAAACCCCGAAAAAAAGAAATCGGCTCCAGAGGCCGATTAACTCTATGAGTACTGTAGGGACACCAGATGACATCAGACACGGTCAATCGATCTAACTGTGCTCTGATATCAACCAACTGAGATGGATGTCGACTGACCACATACCGACAAACCCGTGGAAGTGCTTCATTATAGCTCGGGGCATCATCCCTATTCCCCATAAATGGGAAATGCTCGTAAATCCATGTCTGACAAAATGTAACAAAGTTACATGTAATAAAATATAACTTGTAAATTAATTTAGTGCTAATAAAATATGTACCTGTAATAGAGTAATAAAAACTCCCAACTGTTTAGTCCCAACAAGAGAAGCATCTCCTAGCTTGTCATACATATGTGTTAGAGCAGCTGCTCCCTATGCATAACTACCACACAGAGCAAGGTCCCGAAATAGTGACAGATAAGAAATGGAGACAGATGTTGCACTTTTATCAAGAAAGATTGTGCAACCAATTAAGTGCAACAAATAAGCCCTTGCAGCAAACTCACAGTTTTCATTTTCACAACATGTGGCGTAGTGATCTCTCAACCAACTTAGGAGCACAGCATTGCCACGACCATCATGCAAAGCGGCATTTGTCGGACCATGAGGAACCCCTAATATTTCCAACATAACATCAAGGGCTCCGCTGTTGTCTAACCTATCAAACATCGGAAATTGCCCCATAATAGGTAGGTGGAGTAGGCTAGACACGTCATCCAAAGTGATCGTCATCTCACCAAATGGCATATGAAATGTATTTGTGTCCCGATGCCACCTCTCAACAAATCCGCATAAGAGGCCCTTGTCTGCTACCTCATAACACATGTTGCATAGAGGCAACAATCCGTTATTCACAATCAGTGAAAACACCTCAACACGAGGAAGACCAAAGTTGTTAACCTTTCTTCCATGAGAGACCAATTTTAGGACTCCGCGATCCTAAACAAAACACAACACCAATTAAACACATATTAAACACAAAATAACCACAACAAGTTATAAAATAATCTTACCTCACCCTCCCACAATCTCAATACAACATGGTGATTATAACTGACTAGAAGAGACACATCAGATGGTCCTCCAAGAAAACCTCCAGCGTCACCACCACCAATACGAGGAGCGACACCACCAACAACTGGAGCACTGGATGAAGCACCCCAATCCCCTCTACGAACCGATGCGGTAGGCCTTCTTCGGCCCTCATGCTGGGAACTAGCTCCTCTGGTCCTAGCCATATCTGTCAAAGTTGTAAAGGCAGCTTAGAAAAAAATTTGAAAAGTCACAACCGGATGGAATACGCATCCGGTTCACACTGCCAAAATGATAACCGGATGGCACTCTCATCCGGTTGAGGGTGCCATCCAGTTCTCATTACGAAATCAAATTGAAAACTGGATACACTCTCATCCGGTTCTCATGCCCGAAATCTGAGAATCTCTCCGTTCGCTGTCGACAATGCCCCAAATCTCAAATTAGCTACTCTAATCAGTAATTGAACTTACTAATTGCTAATAAATGACATAAATTACTTACTTTAACGATTAATGGAAGATTTCGAATGGAAGAAGGGGACGAACGAAGATGTTAACCGGATGCTGAAAAATCTTAACCGGATGAGGAGCAATCTGAACCGGATGAGGAGCAGGCAGCAGCGTAAACAGAGCTCGTCGTTGTCACAAGTTGAACGACACTCCTTCAACGACCCTTGCGGTGGCACTTATGTTCCGGCGGCGGGATGGAGTTAGGTTATAGAAAGAGGGAATGTGACCCGGATGGATGTATTAGGATCCATTAGGGTGGAGGGTACTTCGGTCTTATCCATTTCATTAGTTGAGGGCAAAGATGGAATTAAAAACTTTTATTAGGGTGCAGGAAGAAGCTATTAGGGTGTAGGAAGAACCTGTCTGTATTGCGGTTTGTACAACCCGCAATGCATTTAAAAAAATTTGTATTGCGGGTTGTACAATCCGTAATGTATTTAAATAAATTTTATATTGCGGATTGTACAACCCGCAATATAAAAGGTATAGAAAAAATAATTGTGGGTTGTAAATTGGCAATGTATTTATTTTTTATTTATATTGTGGTTTGTGTAATCCATAAAAAGAAATAAATAAATTGCAGTTACCATCAAATAAGGCCATCTTCATAATAGAAATATGTTAAAATTATGAAGGTGCAGGAGGTCATTATAGAGGTATAGATGTGCAGGAAGTCCGTATGGAGGTGCAAGTGGAAGAAGAATCAGTCACCTCTAAAAGGAAAAGCCCAAGATTCACTAACCTAACAAATGACGGCTTCTTCTTTCACCTCCATTAAATTTTCAAAACTTACCTTAAATAAAATATAAAATATTCATATTATCATAATGGAATGCTATACTTTCATATCCTCATTTTATCCCATACATCAAGTCGCACACTACACTTCCATTAGCAGACCTCTCGTTATTACGTGAAAAGTTGTGGCCATTGTCTATTGTTAATGTAACTGCCGTTGTCCGAAAGATTTAATTCAATAATAAATATTACTTTGTGGATTCTACAGTCAGGTTCCAAAATAAAAAAATAAATTCACTTCATCCAAACTTAATTAAACTTACCTCTCTTGAAAAGTTTCCTCTAACAACCAACTTTCCACAACCATACAACCATAGCTGCTACTACTTTCACACTTCACAAAAAAACACTACTTTTATTCACGTACCTTCATTTTTCACATTTTTAAAACTTATATTTTATTCTTGTTAAGAGTAATATCGTCTTTTTAAAATGAGAATTTTGGAATTTCAAAATCTGTGGAGGTGGAGAAATAAGTTACGAAGGTGCAGGAAGAAGCCGACCAAACAAATTAAACGGGCCCAATAAACCATGTTGATCCATACATTTGTTGAAAAGCACAAAAGTCCCATTATCTAACCGATGTATGCTACACAGAATCAACAACAAAAATCAGCAACAGCTGTGACGATCTGAATTCTAGCACTGATTCCATAATCTAATGTTCGATAAATCAATATTGTGTGTGTCTGCTGGGCGAGACAGGGAGCAACTGGCTCAAAGAACATTCATGCTTTACATCTCTGGATTCTTTTTCTTCCACTGTCACGTTATGGATGTCATGATTACAAGTGGAATTTTAAGGATACGATTATTTCTAATGCCAATGGAATATCTAATAGTTTAATAGGATAACTATGATTTTTCAACTATTCATCAATTCCTTATCTTCCTTAGTTTAATTGCTTCTATGATTTCTTTAATTGATTCTATGACTTTAGTTTATAACCAATACTTAATTCTATATTCCTTTAAGGATTTTTAAACCATTTTTAAATTAGTTATTCTCAATCACAATAATGAAAGAAAATAAAATTATATATGCTCAAATTGCTTGAAGTGCTCAAAATTGTTTGGTTTGGTAAAAAAATAACCAAGCTCTACACAGCCTGTAGTGTATTATTTATAAAATTTTGACAACTCATGAGACAGGATTAAATTATATTTAAAATTATATGACTAAAATGCCAAATTGTGCTTTTGAAGAACCAGCTCTACATATTTGGCTGTCAGCACCAGAAAGTATCATAGCCACAAAAGTCAATTAATTTTTTCAATGCATTGGGTTTTCTCAAAACCCTTTTACTTAATTTTATTGGGTGATTAATTATGTTGTAACAAAATGTTTTTTTTTTTTTTCAATTTTACTTTGTAGTGGTGGAGGGAGAATATAGAGAATAGAGATAAAGGTTCTTTATCTTGTTTTTTTTTTCTATTCTATTATATTATTCTAAGTAATAAACATCCTTTGGGATTAAATATATATCCATAAGTATCCAATAAGAGACAAGTTTTGATCTTTCATAGCCCCCACCACTTTGAGTGCTTTGAATCTTCCAGCTGAAGAGGCAGAGTTGCATAAATACAAATTAGCCTTAAATAGTTTCAATTAAAAACAGCCAACAAGCAAAGAATTAAATATGGGACCATACATTTTTTATTTTAACCCCACGACATGGCCAACTTGCTTCCAACCAATAAGTTTGGCAATAAAGTTTCCCCTTTCACACTTCCCAATCCCATTTTCAACACTTTCAATTAAAAAAGTCAAAACAATTTATGAATACCAATGAAGATTTGAATTCAAATATTGTTGACGTTCAAAATGAACTCAAAATAATATTTTCCTTTTTAAGGTTGTTTGAAAGAACTATTTTTCTTTTCATAAAATAATAGAGAAAGTAAATTTCTAATGAAAGAACAAAATCAATTTATTCTTCTCTAAGAAAATGTTTCCTTGTAAAGATGGGATTGCTATTAAAGTAATGATAAAATAAGAAAAATGGGATTAATTGAAGAAGACAAAATCATTCAAAACATGTATTCTTGTCATTGAAGTTGTTGATAAAGAGAGAGGGATAAGGGCTGTGGAAATTATTCAAAATTCCAATGCCTAGTTCTTACCAACTCAACTTCTTTGTCAAAACCCTTCAAGTTAAGCTTCTAATAAACTAAAGCAATTGTATGAAATATTTATTTAGTAGATCAAGTGCCCAAATAAAATTAAAAATAATAAGTCACATTGCCAGTAATCAGTAGAGTAAATAAAAATTGTTGGAGTTATTAACTGGTGCAGAAAAACATTGTGTATCTTGTTCAAAGTTTTAAGTGCATAGATTATGACTCTATCAACGGTTCCAACTAGACTAAACTGCCCGTTGGACTTTGCTTATTGGAATTGACTAACTCATTATTCATAATATTCTTTCCAGCGTCAATTTTTTTTTTAAATGTAGTTTTCAAGATTTGTACACCAAAATAAGTATTACAATAGTAAAATTTAAATCTAATTTTAATTTTACAAAAGCAATCTAATAAAATAATGTTTGTTTTCACTTATATATATATTTGATCATATCTCGATATCAAATACTGACATATATTATGATAAATATTTTTTTAATTTTAAATATAATTAAAAGAAAATAAAAATATATAAAGTGTAATATTTATATAAAAATGAAAGCAGAGTAAAAAAATACGTATCTCTACGGCAGCTGCAAGCTTGGTTCTGTTTAAAGTAAAAATGATGTTAATGGGAATTATCTATATTTGGTAGCAACACAAATGCTAACATATGGACAAAGTTCAATGCATATAACCTTAATTCCAATTTGATAATATTTTTCACATGTAAGCTGATGGCTACAACATTCTCTAAATATTTGTTTAATTAGTCAAATGTTGGTAAACAGTTATGATTTAATTGTCATGTATTTGGTAAAACAAACAACATCCACCCAAACTCCCTACCAATTCCTCATTAAATAATAACATTTGAATATGAAAACATAAACACTTTCACTCACATATGTTTTTCAAGGATTTGAGAATGTGAGTAATAATTATAACACTTAAAGTGAGGTGTTAATTAGGCTAATAGATGTTGGCAAACTGTTCATTATGAATGGCTTTTGGATTTGAGTTTGAAGCATATCATGCATGATTGATGATTAATCAAAATAATTAACACCCCTTCTTAAGAGAATCAAATTATAATGGCCTTCCATGCAAACCAAAACTTATACTTTTATATTTGTTTAATGTAAAGAGTCACACATAGAAGTCTACTTTATTTTTCTAAAAGTAAATAGCCAAAATAAAATAAAATAAAACAAAGTTTTTTTCTGTAAATTAAATATGTCTCAAGTATAAATTAGAAAACGATTTTAAACAAATATAAGATAAATCAGAATTACTATCTGAATGTAAAAAAAGTACAAATTAATCTTTAAATATATTAGTTTGACAATGAAATGGTCATTTTTAAAGACTTGGAAAAGGTGGTGACTATTGCACAAAACTTTAGTTCCACATGATCCACATAAATGCTAGTAAGTTATTTAGTGGTGAAAGGTAATCATCATATTTTATTATCCAATCTCTACAGGGATGAGTTGAAATATCAAAAGTTAGAGAACAATGTCCATGATTCTCATGAACAAACAACATTGCCAATACTTTTCAACACATCCAATAACTGTCCAAATGGAGTTGTTATAATGCATAAACTAGTGACAACTTTTAGCATTGATAAATTGGGACATACATAGAACATTTGGTTTTGATAATTATTATTGGTTTAAGTTGTTGTTAATTACCTATGCTAAGGATGCAAAGTGTTAAAGACAATATTTTTGTCTGAACATTGAAAATATTTACCAAGATCTCAACATCTGAGAATGAAGTTGTTTGTTAAGTTTAATAAGTTACTTCTTAATCTATAAGTTAGTTTGAGTAATAAAAAAGTGTTTGATAGAATAAGTAATTGACTTATTTTAAAAGTTTATAACTTGTTTTATAAGCTATTTTAGTTAATTTTTTTTATCATAACTCTCATTTATATTTTAATATTTTTTTTATTGTCTTTGTACATAATAAATTTTTTAAAAGGATATTCAATATAAGTAACTTAAATAAAAAATAAAAAAATAAATGTCTAAAAAAAGTAAAAATTAAATTCAAGTAAACTCATTATCATTTAAATAAAATAACTTGGACAAAACAAGATATATAACTATTTAAAAATAAATAAAAGTACTAAAATTTTTAATAGAATTTAATTATTTTAAAAAAAATTAATTATATAATAGTAATTTTCAGTCATGTGTGTAATAAAATTTGTGCAATTGTATTTCTTTAATAGTTTTATCAGATACTTCTAATTCAATCAGTTAGTTTTTTAACTTTAGATTTATAAATTAAAATTTTATTAGTTATAATTATCAGCTATTCAGCTACTAATTTTTGTCAGCTAGTTAGTTACCACTTTATTGTCTACTTTGCTAAACAAATTCATTATCTCTAAGGTGTGTGAAATAGAAAAACTACTGAAAACTTTTCAAATCGCTAGCATAAGTGAATAGAATTTATTCACTTTATTTATTATTATAATTTTCTAAAAATCTGATTATATTTATTAAAACCTCTACTTATAATATTCTTTTTATCTTTATTAATTAAGATATTTGAGTTCAGATTTTCTTTTATAAAACTCATTATATTAAAATTATTAAGGGTAAATTTTATCAATTCACATGTTGGCGTGCCAATGAAATCCTATAAAGAAGAAAGTACGATAGAAATTCAGATTGTAAATCAGTTGGAGGAGAGATCAACTTGATTCAAATATCTGAAATTACGTTTTTAAATTTTCACGATTTTTGTCACTCTTTAACCTGGTTAAAGTTGCTCACCTACATATAAACTCATGAGAAGAAAAAAAAAAAATAGTGTGTGTAAGTTAGACATCTTAAGAAAAATGTAAAATGAAAATAAAAAAAAAAAGGACAATTTCTTTAAAGCTGATGACATCTTATATTTTTGAAAGAAGAAGAAAAACACATGCCCAATTTCCTATAATGGATTGGTATATAAAAAGTCGTGATTGGGCTATGGAAACAGAAGAAAAATATTGATTACACACCACAACATAATCGAAAAAAATCTGTTTAAAATATTTGCGTCTCAAGTTTTACAGCAAAAAATGAGTTTAAATAAATGTTTCACCTGTAAACATGTTTTACAGGGTTATTAATTTTAGACTGTCATACATGACAAGTTCATTAACTTATATAATGATTATTTTAAAAGATGATTTTTATAAACTAACCGTATAAAAATTCAGAATGGAAAAATACATGAAAATTAAGTTATTATGCTTTTTTTTTTCTTCTGATTTCCTTAATCTAATCATGACCACATGCCCACTCTACGGACATTAATGTATTTAGTGTGGATAAAAAACTGAAGCTAAAAAATAAAAAGTGTGTGCTCAATAAATATAGTGACGGCTTTGCTTTTCTTATTCAACACTTTATAGTCAAAAGCAAATTCATCCATGGTTTTGGTCAACCAGTTATGTAACATGTGACATTGAAGCTGAAAAAAAAGGTCAACACTGGGTCAAATTCCTCCTAATCCTGTTTAATTAACTTCCAACTCAGTGTGCCACTGTCCCATCTTAAACTATTTTTTTATTCTATGCTCAATTTTTCTTTATCCTATCTCACTTCAGGTATTACTTTTTTTTATCAACAAAAATGCCGAATGTTATAAGTAAAAACATACTGAAAAAAAATAAAAACATAAAGACCTGATAAACGAAAAATCTTTAAACAGAGAACCGATTTCTTCAATACACAACAAGTAATTTTTGCAGAAATTCTTTTACATTCCTGGTAACATACGTAACAAGCTTAATGCTAAAGTCAACAATTTTTTTTTTTCTAACAACGACACCAAATGATATTTCTGAGCGTGTTAGACCAGTGGAAAAAGTTGACCAAGTCGTTTGGTCTCTTGCTTCTATAATGTCTCTCTCAATATTGAGGAAGCTTTATCTTATATAACACCTCGTATTCAAACTTCTGGATTTTCTGGAAAATTCTTGGTCACAAAGATTCTCATTGATGAGTGTCTTCAAATCAGAGGTTGCCACTATCTTCAAGATGTAACCTTTCTAATTTTGTCATTTTGTTGTGAGTTTTGACCTAGTCTCTCACCTTTATTTCTATTTTTTTTTTATTTATTTTTATGACATGTAGCACATCATAGTTTCATTGAAAAAAAATGATTAAGATAATATGGCAATTGTTGTCGCAGATTATTGATTAAGGTACTTAAATTCCATGAATGAGCACTGGAAGTAAAGGTTCTGAAAGTGATTAATTATTTGTTTGAATGGAGAATGAAGCTACTATACCTAATCTCTTTTATATTCCCTAATAGTTCCAAATAAAATGTATACTTACAAACTCTAACCAACGTTAAAGTCCAACCACTCCGTACAATCGAGCGACCTACAATTGCAATTTCAAGCAATGTTTCTTGTATGATTTCTCTAATCAAAACAAAACCACAATCATAATTTAAAACCATGTTAATCTCTTTTGGGAATCAATGATTAGATATACAAATTTGTAATTGAAGTACAATTTTTACCTAGGATGTGCTTAAGAAAATAAAAGTAAGTGAAAACATAAGCAGATGAATTAACTGTAATACACGCGTAAACTGAGATTAGATAATGCAGTAGTGCTACCTAATCACAGTTGATAAAAAAGCTAAAAACAAAATTAAGGAAACGATATGAATGTGAGAGACAAGTAAGGACAGACCCTTGAAATTATGTGTGCATAAAAAAAGGTGTCTAATTGAGGTAAGGGCATTTGGCACCCCTAATCTGTGAGGTTCTGGAAGATTGTGGTTGTAAGGTAGAATTGAAGATACGAAGTGTTAGATATTTAAGTGCGAGTCGAAGTCCCACATTGGGTAAGAATGAGAAAATTGAGCAACATATAAGAAAGAAGACCCGCAAACTTAATGCCTTAAGGTTTTGGGTTGAAGGTGGTGTCATTCCCTTATATGTGGTTTGGCTCAATTCTCATTGTTAGAGATCTCCCCGGAGTTTTCCCCTCGGATTCTCCCAACAATTGGTATTAGAGCCGTTAGTTTGCGGCCTGGGCGAGTACAGTTTGACCCTGTATCGAAAGTCTTCCTGATGGTGATTTCAAGCAAGCGTGTCCCGTATAAGTGTGTGAACGGCGGTACAAGTAAGGGGTCATGAGTAATGAACTCAGTGTATCAATGTGGTAGAGGAGGGACTCACACTTGAGGGGGAGATTGTTAGATATTCAAGTGCGAGTCGAAGTCCCACATTGGGTAAGAATGAGAAAATTGAGCAACATATAAGAAAGAAGACCCGCAAACCTAATGCCTTAAGGTTTTGGGTTGAAGGTGGTGTCATTCCCTTATATGTGGTTTGGCTCAATTCTCATTGTTAGAGATCTCTCCGGTGTTTCCCCCTCGGATTCTTCAACAACGAAGAAGCCAAAGGCGTTGATAACGTGTGGGTAGATGAGAGTGATAGCTGTTAATTATAGGTTGGATTTATGAAGATTTGGTTGATTTTGTTTTAATTCTGTTTTAGTTTGAGATTTTATTTGAATAATTTTGTTTTAATTTGAGGTTTGTTAGATATTTTGTTTTTAATTAATTTTATGTTGCAAAGAGCGGATTTTGTGAAAAATGAGGTTCAAACTAAAAGAAGAAAGAGAATGGGTGCAGAATTAAAGGAAAAGGGGCGTAAGTGACTTTTCACTGGAGCGAGGGAGATAGCATGGGCTAAAATCCACTTAAAGCTTTGTTTTATTCAATTTATCCTTGTTTAACGTTTTTTACTAAATTGTCATACTTTAAATTTCTCTTTGTGACTAAAAAGCACTTTTTGGAATTAGAACCAAACGTTAATGCATTACATTTATAAGTTCAGGAATGAATTATAGAGTAATGACTGCATATAGCAACTGATCTTAATGCTAATTAAATTATTCTAATAACTAGAAATAGAAGTTAGAAAATTTAGTTTATGAAATTCAATGCTAGAGAAATCAGGTTGAAAAGACTTTTATTTGCACAGATTGATAATTGGAAAAAGAGTATATGAGAATGGAGAATATTATTCAATCCCAAGGCTTTTATTTTTATCTCTTTTAACTACTTTTTGTTACATTTTCTTTAAATAATTAAACAAACTCCTTATTGTTAATTGTTTTTATTCATTATCTATATATATATATATATATATATATATATATTTGGTTTTCAATTAAACTCCGTTCCCTGTGGAAACGATACTCATCTTATTTATTATACTACTTGAGGACTCAGTACACTTGCTGATAATTCGTTAACAAGTTTTTGGCGCCGTTGCCGGGGAACGGTGAAGAATTGGAAATTGAATTTTGTATCAATTACATTGTGAATTACTTATTTCTCTTGTGATCGTAATCTCTTGTTAGACAGTGGTTGATGCGTCTGAGAAATCAAAGGAAAGAAGAACAATTGTTATTTGATCCAGATATCAATAAGACGTTGAGACAACTCAGGCAAAGGAGAAAGCGTGAGCAGAAAAGTCAGTCAAGGGACAAAACTGGTGGCGAAATCATGGCAGAAGAGGCCAATGGTCATGTCGATCCGGCTGATCCACCACCACGAAGAGTGTTGCGTGACTATGCTTTGCAGCAAGGGCCCAAACATTTTTCCAGTATAGCTGTTCCTAACACAGCTAGAGTGATTGAAATAAAGCCAGCACACCTAACGCTGGTTAGTGCTAATCAATTCACTGAAATGAAGCATGAGGATCCATATACTCATTTGTCAACATTCTACGAATTGACAGCCACCATGGGATTCGAAGATCAGGATAAAGATGTTGCGTATATGAGGTTGTTTCCTTTCTCATTAACTGGAAAGGCGAAAGAGTGGCTAAAATCACATCCGAATCAAAGCCTGACGCGTTGGAGTGATGTGGAGGAAAAGTTTTTACAGAGATTTTTCCCCCCATCCCGTTTTATAAAGGCTAGACCAGAAATCTCAAATTTCAGACAAAGATCAGATAAAGCTTTGTGTGCAGCATGAGAGAGATTCAAGGTGCTGCTTAGAGATTCAAGGATCAAATTTTTTTTTTCAGTAGGTACATCAGTAAGAAAATCTATCTTAGCCTCCTCAGAACAACCACAATCTTTTAAGTGCAAAAATCCTCTTTTCTCCAAGTTGTATCACAATTTCCTAACTATTCATACCCAAGGTGATTTTCATAGACATATGACTCAAGGTTTTAATAATATGATAGACACAAATGGGTTTACAATTGAATTCCCCTCATCTCACTAGGTAGCTTTTTGGCTCTAGTTATAGTTTGCTCTCATCCAACAACTTGCCTTCTTCATTCTTATCAACATAGAGTCAATCTTATCCTAACAAAATCAAGCAACAATCAATGTCAAGAAAGTCTGCACTCACAATATACTCTGTGTGTATCACTCCTCTCTCAGCATCATTTCCTCATATCCTGTCAATCAATGTTAATGTTAATGTTAATCCTCCCAATGTCCTATTGTCTTCCTGATATACCGTGACTGCTAGCTCAAGCTCAAGCTCAAAAACAAGACTACTCTACTTATATACATGCAGAATTTTCAGTTAACAGACCAAACCCTTTTTACTCAACCCCAGCATAACAAACACATTTAACACAGAAAATAACATATCTTACCAATCAGTTCACCCTGTGCCAACATCTTTTACAGTCATCCATAATTAAACTGTATCAGAGCAAGATATATACAGTCATCCAAAATGAAAGAACTACACTACCACATATGTCTCTGATCAATACCAACAAAATGACATTAAAACAGCACAACATCTTCAACCAGCAATTTTCAGGACTCTTCACTTGGAGTTTCTTCCTCTGTGTCACTCATATTCCTTCCCTATTCTGCATTTCCTTCATCATCTTCTTCTTCAGTTCCTTCTGAGCTCGAGCTCCCATCAGATGATATCACATAAGGTATTGTTGAACCTTTGTGCTTAGCCCCTTTTTTATTACTGCTGTTTTAATTCGAAAGGATCTTCTCAGAGGGCCTGGATGATCTTTCTTTTTAGCAAAAACTTCAGCAATAACATTTTCACCACTTTCCTTAGTATTAGCATTGGCATTCTCTTCAGCAGTTTCAGCAACTTCCTTAGCAACTTCCTCAGCCCCAATTCCAGTTATGGTTTCTTCAACATTCGCAACAACATTTTCAATCTTGTCCTTCGCAACCTCAGCAGTTGCTTCAGCTTCTTCTGCAACCTCAGCAGTTGCCTCCATTTTTTTCTCAGCTTCCTCATTCTTCTCAACTCCCGCAGTGCTCTGAGCCTCATGACAATCATCCTCCCGTTCCACTGAACTTGGCCGGTCCCCTGGCCAATTCAGATAAGAGGACAATTCTTCATCATCCATATAAGCATTATCCCTCATTGCATGATACATTTGCAGCATAAATCTACATAGAGTACTCTGCTCCTCTTCCAAGTGCAAAATATGCCGCATCAATTTCTTCTCAACAGCTTCCAAGGTAGGTTCAAACATTGAAGCTGGTGGGCTGGGAACTTGATTCCTCTGCTTTGGACGCTCTTCTAGATTGGTGCAATGGTGATCAATGAACTTTTTGTCAATTGAAGTTCTTATTTTCGCCCTTAGTTCAACAATGATCCCATTTTCAGCACACAATCCAGTAATCAATGTAGGGAATCCCAATGTCCCTAGCCTTTCTGCCCCTCGAACACGCTCCCAGTCCACTGTTCTCTGGATCTCATCTGAAATTATTCGAGCTACATTGATGGTATAGTCATCCTGAATCATTGAAAACAATAAGTTGCTCCTAGCAACATTGATGTCAGACACATGGCCTATTGGAACAACATTGGCTAACATGAATGTTAGCCATACTTGCGATAGCGTTCGCATGTCTCCCCTCCTGATGCGTGTTTCCTTTCCAGAGGCTGCAATCTGATAACCTTTGCCAGGCATGCATAATGCCGCTGCCACTTTTCAGTTAATGAACCCTTTCTTTCGGCTACACAGACGCTGATAGTGACATTTTTCTTCTTGTCTGGGAAAAGGGTTTCCCAAAAAATCATCAATGGCTTGTGGACTGTAAGAAATCCACCTTCCCCTCACCATTGTTTTCCTGTGGCTTCTATCCTGCCTTTCATCCCAGGCATTCGCATAGAATTCCTGAACAACTTCTTTGTCAAACCTCCACATCGGTTCTGCTAACTTCTTCCAGTTCTGCCTTAACACCCCCATCAGAAACGCATCACAATCTCTAGGTTTTAAGTCCACCCTTCTCTCAGGCAGGAATCGCCAATGAGTAAGTTCCTCATATCTTCGAAACTTGTTTTCATTCAAAAATTTCCTGGTTGTGCTCTGCTTGTGGAAGCCCGTCGGTTCGTCTTCCTCAGGAGTTTGAGAAGAAATGGCATAATCAAAGAAGGGTTCGTCAGCCCTTCGTCTCTTTTTTGGTCGGACGGGAGCAATGTGTTTTACTCGTGGCATTCTTCTTGCAAACCAAGGTTAGTACACAAAGAAACTCAAAGCCACTCACTATTCTCAACTATACCAATAACTGAAACCCTCAGAAGCCCTAAAATCACTCTAACCGCAAACCCTAATGACTCAAATCCACTAACTTCTCCTCCTATAACTACAACACAACGTAGATTCTCAACTGCAATGCAATAGTGGTAGCGAGAGAGAGAAATTTGTTTTTGCAAATGGAGTAGTGATCTTACCTGATTTCCAAAGGTTTGAGTTTTAAGGTAGAATTGAAGATATGAAGAAGCCAAAGGCGTTGATAACATGTGGGTAGATGAGAGAAACCGGAACTGTGAGTGATCATCTCCGTTTATGTTCATGTGGCAGTGAAGAACAAATAAAGAAAGAAAAAACGGAAAGAAAAATTATTTGGTTAAACGAGTGTTATAATTTTAATATTGTTTTACATTTTCATTAATTATTAATAGTAATATATAATGAGATTTTTTATTTTGGTGTTCATACTTTTATTTTGTTTTAATTATATTTTAGAACTACAAAAATTATATGATAATGTATAATGAGATTTTCTGTCTTGATCTACAAACTTTTTTTTTTCAAGTATACTTTAATGTGTATCGCCAATAGAATAATTTGAGTGAGACACCACTTCTTCACAACATGCATAGACGAGGCGGTTGGCAGGTAGCAGGTGGTGGGGGTAACCGTTTGTAGTCACTGTCAACAACGATGCATGGTGATTCTTGGTGGTATGCTGTGATACAAAATGAAAAATGAAGAAAAGATAAACAAAAATGATAAAAAAGAAATTAAAAAAAATGAAAATGAAAAATAAAAATATCACTAGTCATTGTATTGAAAACAAAATATCCAACAATCATCTTTTCCACGTCTCTCATCCAGTAAAAGTCAAAGCTTTTACATAGCTGTAATTAACTTGTATTTAGATAAATAGCTCACGATTATTAAAATTAACAGTGTGTGTGAGGTTTATACTGAGCAAGAATCATAGGTAGATTTAATGAGGTTTTAGGAAAATCGAATTTTCGTCTAAGTTGAATCTTTTAAAGGATAGTTGTTGAGGTTGTTGATAAAACATTTAATTGAAGATCCACTTGTAAAAAAGATTTCAGAGACACTAAGTTAGTAAGAGATTGTGTGAATACTTTATGAAGAATCCAAGTTATATTTATGGTTTTTTGAGTTTATGTTAATATTCAATTATAAATTCTTACTATGTATTTGACTATTTAGTTTGTTGTAAAAATTCAATTTTCATGTTAGGAATCGTTAGTGGTTTTATCTACGATTTTTATAAGGATAATCGTATCTTTGAATATCTCATAATAGAGTGGTATAAAAGTTTCCAAACTCGAAATTCATGAATGAGGTGCAAGGGAATTGATATAATGGGTGAATGACCTTTGGTATTCATTGAGCACAATTTAAGTAAAAACTTCTCAGGTTGCATTTTTACAACCTTAAAGGCCTAAGTTTTTCAACCTTAACCAATGCCGATATTTTCCTTTAACCGAGGTGTACTCGATGTACGACATACGAACATGAGTTAATGATAGGGTTGTTCTTGTTGCATTTATGAAGGATTTTTGTGCATTATTGCATTTTACGTTATGTCATTTAGATGGCTAACGTTTTACTTTTTCATTCCACATGGCCTTAGAATGTGATGTTTGGGTGCCTTTTCATTTCGTGCAGCATATGAAACATTTGAAATGCTTAATTTATTTTATATTTGGTTGTACTATGCCTTCACTTTTTCATCTCCCCCTCGTTGTGTAGCCTTTTTTAGAGCTTTCCTCCATTTTGTTCGTTGTCATCTATGTTAATATTCGAGTTGTACTTTTGGTAATTTGTAATGGCTTCTTCTTCATTGTTTTTTGTTTCTTCCAATGAAAATAAACCTTTAGCAAATAGAGAAATTGCTCTCATAAGGGATGAATTGTTTTTGAGTCATACTTACTCTTTCTCACCGAAGGTAGATATTGAAGAATAGATTATTTCTCTTCCCTCCTCTGGCCCGATGGTTCCCACTATGTTGCCAGTCATCATTATTGTATTTGACCCCTCGAGAGTGGCCAACATAAAGCTTTCTCTCAAGGTGTGTCTGAGCCAAACGTATCCAAAAGGAAAAGCAAGGACAAATTTCCTCTAATCACTAGCAAAAAAACTACTTTTTGCACTGGTTCTGACGGTATATAACAACGCTTCTGAAACTGCTGTAGAACGTCTTGACATACTACAGGTTTGACCAACCGAAGTAGTATATAGGAGATAATGTTGACAAACCACTGTAATCAATCCACTTTTTGCTAAAGTAAGAGAGATATTACAACGGTTGTCCTATACAACTGTTGTAGTATCTCTATTTCAAAAAAAAAAATCTAGATTTTTTTGATAAAATCTCTAATCCATACAATGAAACACCACACAAATTTCTAGAATTTTTTGATAAGTATAAATATATGAAATAGAAAAAACATGTGAAAAGTACTAAAAAAATAAAAAAAAATAGTAAACGAAGGAACTTTGAAAAAATTTTGGATTTTGAATCCCCTCCAGGTATTGCCCATGAAGTTCGTTAAGTCATTTCAAGCAACTTTCATTTTTGGACCATCTCAATCCGAGCTCTTTATCAAAAGTTATGGTCGTTTGATGTTTTTTTGCCCTAAATTTTTGTAAGTCAAAATCTATGATAAATTTATACAATGTAAGAATTCTACCATCAAATATACACTAATTATTGATAAAAATTTGGGTCAAAAACAAATTTCTAACTATTTTTAATGAATTTTACAAAATTGCTAACTTCTTGCAAAGAGAAACGGTAATAGGTGTCGAACCAAGCATTCATAGTGGAGAAACAATCACGCATCAAGTGTATAGCATCCTCAAAAACCTACAATGTAAAAAGTAAAAATGTTAGCAAACCACCTATGTTGAAAATGCTAAAGAAAGTAGATGAAGGCAACGAAGAAACTAACCAAATAAGCATGAGAGATAATGCACCAGAGAGAACACAACAAAAGACTCAACGACACGAGAGGGAAAAACAAATAGTGAAAGCAGTGGAAACATTAGGTTAAAAAATAGCACGCGAGGATTAAAACAGGGGATACTACAAGGGTTGGATAGTATCCTTGTTTACTACAGTGGTTGGGATACCAACTGAAAATGATTTAGGCTGAGTTCAAGAGAGGGGTGAATTGAACCTTTAAAAAATTTCGTAAAATTTTGAAAAGAATTTACGTAAAGAATGAAAGTTCTTTATTAACCCAATCAATTACGTGAACTCAAATGCCCATCACAAAAGCAATGAACCAAAATGCAAAATCAAACAATTACACCATGCATGCAGAAACAGTAATACATAAAGATAAGTGCATGCAAGATAAAGGAAAGAGAGAGAACACCAAGATTTATAGTGGTTCACTCTTCCTCAAGAGCTACGTTCAGTTTCTTTGCCCCTCAAGCAAAGAAATTCACTAAAGAACACAACTCAACCAAGAACAGTTCAATATAGTTACTCTCCGCAAGAACCCACTGCACCCCGCACTGAAAACATACTTATGAACTCTACAGAGATATCCAAACCAGTGCAGAAATCTACTGCACCACTACAAATGTAAACCTTATACAATTTGTAAATTATGCAAACACCAATACAATAGGGAATGAAAAAGAAACACAGTTCTGCACACTATTGTTCAAAAAACACAAAGAAGAAACCAGTGCAGAAAACTTATCTAGAAAATAGAGTATCACGTTCTTCACCAAAGGAGAGCTTCAAGATCTTCTATCTTGTTCTTTCTTGATATGAAAAATGTGTATATACGAAGTAAAAACTTGCTCATGTAAAAGCTCTCTCAAAAATCTCATAAATCAATGTGGATTCGTTCTTTGTTTTTGAAAGGCATGACACTAAAAATAGTTGCAAAAACAGAATAAACTACTTAATTTAATCTATTGAAAACCACAGTCAATCGATTGAGATTTTTGCAAATTATATTTTTCGCTAAGTTTATTTTTCAAAGTGTATTTTGTGTAAAAGGGTTTTCGAAAAACATTTGAAGTTATAAAGCTCATCACATGGTTAAGAATATGCATGCTCATGTTTTAAAGGACAAATCACGTAAAACTCCTCTGAACCAATGAGAACGCACCATATCAGCAAAGTCGTATCTTTGCATGGCCGTATCATGAAGACCACATTTGTGAGTCGTATCTGTGAATCACTGCTTCTGCATGGCCTCAATCTCATAGGTCATATCCTTGAGTGATCGTATCCATGCATGACCACATCACTCGATATCGTATATGTGAGTGCCCGCAACTATGTCACTGTATGACTAAGAGTTGTGTCTCTAAGTGACCGTATCTACTTGCGCCACATCGTTGAGGTGTCTTAGTATGACCACACTCCATGTGCCACAACATTGTAAGGTTGTGACCACATCTACATGTGGTCGCATCACCATGTGACCGAATCAACATGTGGTTGTATCTCCATTACCTAAACTCGAGACGTGTAGTCGTATCTGATGCATCTTTGAAGACCGAAACCATATCACTAAGACTGCATAGTCGTGTTAACAATGTAGGCCTTAATGTTATATTATAGATTTATTAACATATGGACCAATCTTCCTAAGTTATTGTATATTTCATCGTTGGTTTTGAATTTTTCTAAGTTTCCTATGACTAACTCTAACTAAATTTGATATGACTTAAGCTAAATTGAAATGGTGCCAAGAGAATTGTATGAACAACTTATGTGTCTAAGGTAACTAAATTGCTTTTATTCGATCAACCTAATACGTTTTAAGTTTTATCAAATTTTCTTTGACTTGACATGGGATCAAATGACTTTGATTCTATTAACCATACTAGTTTTTCATTGGATTACTTTGATTTAATTGTGTATTGATACTTTGAATTGGAATACTTAGATCCAATTTGACTTTTAATGGTCTGATTACTTTGATCTTAGGTGATCATTTATTTTCAAACAATTTGACTATATTACTCAATCTATCTTGTTGTTTATTTTCAGAATTTGAACTAAAAAAAAAAAGAGTACATTGTTTTTGTTACAAAATTTTTTAAATAGTTTTAACTATAATACATATTCAAATGAGTAACATTCCACGTTCTTGATAGAAGTTTGTCGTTTAACTCTTCAACTTTGTAAGCTTCATTTTGGAATGAGCCAACAACTCAGTATGGGTCATCCCAGTGACGCACTAGCTTTTGTTATGTTTATCCTTTCGATCTACTCCGAGTTTGGGTTACATTAGGTCTCCTTTCTGGAATACTTGTTCTTTAACACATGTGTTTTATCATCAAGCTGCTCTTGATTTTGCTGCTTCTTCTCTTATTCAAACTTGTCTTGGATTTCATGAACGAGGTTGGGTTCAACTCTCAAGTTGACATCGTTGTTGTGTTTGTCAAAATTTTGCCTTTGTTAAGAGACTTCTCCTAGTTTCACAGGAGTTGTGGCATTCGTTCCATATATTAATCAGAATGATATTTCCTTTGTTGAAGATTAAAGGGTGCAATGGTATCTCCAAAAGATGTTAGGTATCTCTTTTGTCCAAAGACCTATTGCTAGATCTAGCTTCTTCTTAAGCTTGTTTAGTATAAATTTATTTGTTGCTTCTACTTGACCATTTGTTTGGAGATGTTCTACTAATAAAACTCGATGTTTGATATTAAGCTATTACAAAAAAAAATGTTCAAATCCTTTAATGACGACCATTATCAGTGATGATACAATGTTGTAATCAATGTTTATATATGACATTCATCAAAAAGAATTTATGCACCTTGTTAAGCGATGATAATTGTCAATAACTCAAGTTTTATTCACTTAGTGAAATAATCGATAATAACTATACAAAAATTTTACTTACCTTTTTTTCAGTGTGAATGGACCAAGAATGTCCATGAAAACGTATTTGGTTGAGTTCAAAAGGGGGATGAATTGAACTTAGAAGATTTTTTCAATTTAAAACGCTGAAAATAGTTTTCACAACTAGAAAACCTTTAATAAATCTCAATGATGAAGATATAAGGTGCAGTGAAGAAATAAATCGATTTAAGGCACGAATGAATCGATTTATTTTACTGGCAGAGAGGAAATTTCAAACAACACAAACAACAGTTGAATTATATGCAGCAGAGCTAATTCTAAACAATATGATTCAACAAGGACAATATAAGGCACGTCAAGTCACACAATTACAAAGTAATATATCACACGGATTCAATCACACCAAATTTCACACAATTACAAATAACAATACTAGTACTTAATCTGCAAGTTTATGTAACTAAGATGTAGCAATATCAATATCAACCAATAATATCAGGTCTGATGCAGGCTTATCAAAATTAGTAATTTAGTAGTGGATCAATACAAAGATTATCAATATCACATATTCACAATCTCTTCCAATTACAGTAGCTGAAACACCAAGGATAATACTAGAAACCATATTTTAAAATTTAATATTGATTTACAAGATTGAAGAGAGATTAACAAGTCTGCAAAGATAAATCAGATTGAAACCCCCACCAAGATAAAACTGGATATGAAGATTCAATTACAACAGCTGTTCCAGATTTGCAAATTATGCAGAATGCAAATTGAATAAACCAGTTATGATATGAACTCAAAACAAAGACACTGATTCTGTAATAGAAACCCAACCCAGAACATAATTTCAATTCTTTGTAAAATCACAGAACCAGAACTTTATATGCAATACAAGATTAGAAAAGAACCAATCTGCTTAAGCAAAATTTTTGTGACAATTACAGCAGATTAATCAGAACCAAAAATAATTTCAAGTTTCAAGGAACAAACCCAATTTTTAGTATAACACTTAAACCAGTTTTGCACAAGATTTCCAAGAATCAATTCAATTAAACCCAATGGGCAGCGCAAGAATAAATTAGAATTGAAATAGAAGGGTCAATAACAGCAGAACACAGTCAATTATACTAGTTCACCCTTTCTCAAGGGCTACGTCCAGTCTCCTTTGCCCCTCAAGCAAAGAAAGTTCCACTAATTTCAATCAATTGTTCAATTACAATCAATTACACAATTCTTACTCCCTACAAGAATCAAATACCCACTAAAATGAACAACTACTCCCTGCAGTCCCCACTCAATTCAGCAATCACACACAAGGCTAAATCCTATAGCCTAACATAGTACAATCTTTCAAGTGTTTTTCAAATTTACACTCAATCAACACATATCTTGATTCAGAAAGGGATCAAGAATGGTTATAGAAGACTTCCTGATTGACACGCAGAAGAGCCTTTGCACAGTGATGAAGAACTCCAATGGCACAGTGATGGTCAAGAGTTAATCTTCAACAAAAAAAACCCCAAATTGATTTTGATCAAAAAATTCTCAATTGCCCAAAAGTGTTTTTCACAGTATTCTCAAGAATTGATTCTCAATTTTCGTAAATCAGACTTCTAAAGCAAGTTAGAAACCTTGTTGTTTTTATAAAAGAAAATCCCCAATTCTGTTTTTCAAAAATCAGTTATTTCAGTTCTGCCAGGTACGAATAAATCGATTTACATAGACTGGAATCGATTTATTTTTGTCCAGTGCAATGTATTTAAAACTAGTTTGAACCAAAACTTAGCTAACTCATTTTGATTAGGTTTTTAATCTCTTTTAGACCATTGTGCTGGTGGACTTCTCCTCAACTATGCATAGGTTCTTTGCCAATCAAGCTCACACTCAATCACACTAGACCAAAGCCTAAATCACATCTCTTACTTGCTTGCTTTGTCTTGCTTGGCTTCATCAAATCTTTAGTCTTGTGAGAGTACTAATAGTCCATTTCCCATGTTGTAAATGGTCAGGGAGTAACTATTCAATGAAACTCTTCTTGACTGAGTAAAGGGTGTCAAACTTCTGGTATTCTTGACATTTTTCAATAAACATATGAGCAACCTTTTTGAAGACCAGGCTAGTAGTATCCTGGTATCAAAACCTTGGTTGCCATGCATTAGGCTCCCGAGTGTATATTGCATATTCCTCGATGCAGCTCTAGTAAGACGTATTGGGCTTGATCTTCATCGAAAGAGTTCTTTATTGTACATTGTAAAATAAGAGTTGTCGTATTTTCTTGGTTTTAGCTAAGTCATTAAGAAAGATATCATTGATCAGATAGTTAATTATCAGGTTCATCCAATTAGATTCCCCACACCAACTTGTAATACATTGTCTTGATCCCAACTTGAAATAGTGAATGTTTCTTATATGAGAGTTCGGTATTATCCCATTGTTTTAGTACTCGTGAGCTTGGAGAAGACATCAATGCAATCACAACATGAGTATGCTAAACTTATCAGATTCTGCAATTAGATTCATAACATTATAATAGTATTTCATATCAGAGACTCTTTTACTTAATATTTACCATTTATTTGTTCTATAACTAGCTAGGAATCAATTTGCCACTTGAGTTGTTTCACTCCCAATTTATATGCAATCCTTAGTCTCTTTATAATCATCTTGATTATTGAATCTTTTAATATAAATGGTCATAGCGAAAAACATTACATCTACAATTTTCCAAAACTAAAATGATTTTTTTTTACGATTTTAAAAGAGTAATACGAGCACCTTCAATTATTTTTATAATGAATCGAATCTTTACTCTCATTTCTTTCATTAGAATTTTTTAATTAAGGGAGATTATTCCTTAAGAAAAAGGTGATACCCAAGCATATACTTCTAGATAATCAATTCCATAACAACTGTTTCTGATTTTTCTCTCTTATTGAAGATTCTTTCTACATATTCCTTTTTTCCACTAATGACTCCAGTACTTGATTTGCTGCCATGCCTGAACTTAGATTATGTGGATGAGCGTTATACCACTTAGCCTAGCTAATCATGTTTCAATTCAAGCAAGAAGAAGTTGGCTTCAATAAAGGCATATTCTTCACTGTATATAAAGGTACAAGGGGACATTAGAGGTTGATGTTTCATAAACCACATCACAAACCTTCAATTAAATATAATATCATATTCTAAACTTCTAGGACACTAAAGCCCCTTTTGATGATATATATTTTGATGGAATAAGTTATGTATTTTTTTGGTAAAGTGTGATCGAGTTTCTACAGTGGAAACCCAAAATGTCTAAATTGCCTACACATCAATTTGCAAAAAATAATTTATAAGGGTTGATCCAAAGAAAAATGATATCTATGTATACTACCTATATGCAAGCCGCCACCGTTATGTGTTTCAAAGTCAATGTTTGTTTCTTTTGGGTGCATGCCCCACTACCCTTCAAGCTATAATAATTCATCTAAATGAAACTATGCCAACCACTAGCTAAGGACGTGTATGGATAAAACTAAAAAAAAAAAAAAAAAAAAAAACAAAGTTTGGTGAATTTAATGTTCTTAATCTAACAATTCTTAAACACTAATATGATGATGGAAGAACTTAGTTCAAGAACAAGCATTTCCAAGACTTGTTTTCAAGTCAACAAGGGCATTCAATTTTTGCTGACAATTGAGAAGTGAAAGATGCACTTGAAGAAGTTGGATATATAAAATGAAAGAAAGTGATGAGAAGTTGAAAACAGTAATAGTATTGTCCACATAAAAATATCTCAAACACTCCTATCATATCCTTCCATTGACCAAACTGTGACTTTCGCAATGATGTTATGGCTTTTCCAAAGGTTAGCCCCGCCACGAAGCTTCTCTAGTGTGAACAAAACACCACAAAAAGCGACACTCTTTTCACAAGGAAATTCACTCTTCGTTTCTTAATCACCATTTCTACGAAGAAGGTCCAATAACACATTACTATTTTCTATGCTATCTCAAGTCCATTCAAAACGGAAAAAAACGAAACTGATCAGTATTTCCTTAATCAAGGGTTAAAAAGGAACACGATGACGTAATGATTATACATTCTTTGCTTAAATGATTCATTTAGTTCAATAATTTTTAAACAATGATCACTTTCTCCCATCTTATATTTTTTAGCATATTTTATAATCATTAGTTTTGTCACCACTACTAGTTATAAGAAAATTCAGTGGATAGTTTTTAGTGAAATTTATTCTAATAATTTTTTTTTCAAAACATAAATTATATAATAATAAAAAACTGTAATAAATAAAAACATTTAAATACTTAAATTAGATTTTAAATTTACAAGAGACAATGTATATTTTAATATAAATATCGTTTTAGTTAACGGTACTTTATTTTTAAAATATTAATTTTTAATTTATAAATCAAGGTGAAAACAATGGACCGGTAGATTTTTATGAAACCTAATCTAAATAAATGAGCCAACATAAATGAACCAAAAGCTTTTATGAGACCTAATCTAATTAAAAACACTCTACTACTTTTGGTTCAAAACGTATTTAAGTCTAAAAGAACAACATATTAGTAAGGACAGATATGAAATTTTTTTGGCATTATTATTATATTAAATTTTTATAATGTATTAAAAATATATTATTTTAAAAAATTCAATATATTTGATATCTCATGCATTGAATAAAATCAGTTTAAATTGCAGGGTTGATGGTTTGTTATACGTGAAGCCTTTTATGTAAGGATTTTCTATTTTTAAAGTTAGATTTAATTAACTATATATTTAAGATATATATGTATCTCTGTAATTTCAAATTTGTATGGAGAAAATAGTTGTATTTTAGTCCGGAGTAAGAAAAGAAGTTGGAGTGATGGATATTCTAGAAATAAGTTAAGTTCAATTAGGTAGACTAATGTTGTAAAATACATTATATGATTTTTTAGGCTCATAGTCATTCTTAGTTAACCATGAGTATTCTTAACTCCAACCATTCTTGTTTAATGAGTATTTTTTTAGCTCTCAGTGACTGACCCCGTCAAGGAGTATTTTTTCCCAAATCATTCCTGACTCAGTCAAGTATTCTCTACTAAGTCACTTCTAACTAAATCAAGTATTTTTTTGGGCACCTAGTCACTTCTATACACTCCTCCGAGTATTGTTTGTCAAACAACTACTTCTAGCTATGGTTGAAATTATCAAGAGATCATTGGGTCTAATCACTAGGGAGGATTGTGTCTGACAATGAGTACAAAGTTTAGGCTTTATCTCTTCAGATGTTTTTGCACTCTAGGAAGGAGTTACATATTTTGACATACAAGATAAAAATTCACTTTTATATATGATTGAATGATCACTTTTAATGTTCTTGTAATGACTTATATTGATCCATAAACATGGCAGATTCTCTACTCTAAGGTCAGGGATATCTTTTTTGAAGCTTTGAAGATTGCTCAGCTCTAGACATCATTTTGGCTCAATGCAATCTAGACTGTCACCTTCTTGATGGTAGGCTTTATATAGGTGCTAGACGAATATAGTCGTTGAGAGATCTTTTATACTCATTGAATTTGATGCATTTCCTCTTTACACAATGTTCTTTATAGTTGACACTGCTTATATCCCTAGGTAATAAAGTATTTTGCACCAATTCATGGTAAAAGTGCACACCTACAAAATAAACAACTGCATCAGAGTTGAAATGGTCTTTGTGTCAAGAGGTTGGTGAAGAAGACAACTGTAGCTCATTTACCAAGAGATCTTGATATTAATTTATATTTGATTGTGAACGGGTCTCTTTGACATACGAACGTTTCCTGCAACATAAAACAAACATATGAATATTTATTAAAGTACAGAGTTAGCTTAGTCTCTGCTTGTATCATCTGATATTTTATGCGCATGTCATCTGTTCTTTTATGTGCCTTATTAGAATTAAGAAAAATATAACACATTGTCATCTCGTTTGTTAAACGGAGCACTTACGTTTGAGATTATCTATTTTTTAAACATTAATCATTTTATAAACAATACATTATCATGTTTTTATGCTTAGTAGCTTTTAACACTAAATGAAAATTATAGGTTGTTGAATTTTTCCTTAACATGAGGTGTTGATATTTGTATTCCATTCTTAATCGATGAATTTTGCTTAAGCAGGGAATGGCTAGAAAGAAATTAGCTAATTTCAATAGATTCCCACTCAAGTGAGTTATTCTTATTCAAACAACTTATTCTTTATGAAACAAGAATTCACCCGAAAGAAATTGACTAGTCATAGTACATCATCGCTCAAACAAGTTATTATCGATCAAACTGATCCATCTAACAAAATTATTTAAATCCTTGTGTTGGAAATCTTGCTAATTTTGTATTTGATGAAGTCAAGAGTTCTCAAGAGCAAACAAGTGTTGTCAAAGTCAAATTTCCAAAGGTAACTCAAGTTCAGGATCATTTAGAGGTTGTCTTAGCTCTTTTGGTGTGTGTGGGGTGGGGAGGAGGGGTGGGGAGGTGTATGTTAATGGAATCACGTGCAAAGGTTCATATTATTTGAAACTCTTTTTGAAAAATGAAAATAAGAAAAATTTCTGTTATGAAAAATCAATCAATTTAACTGAATTTTCCATCGATTGGTTTCTCCTAACTAACAGTTTTAATCAATAAATGTCTTTTAAATATGTTTTAAAATTGTTTTAAAAACACAATTTTCATAATGTTTTGAAGACACAAAATACAAAGAGAAAGAACTATGAAAAACTATTGCTTTACAATTCAAGACAAGAACAATAATTGTTTTGAATAGTGAAAAGTGAATCTTGAAACTAAGAAATCTTCAAGAAAGGGTTCTTGGTGTACTTCCACTTATTTAAGAGAGCTCTGCACTGGTTTACATCATCTTCAAGATTAGGGAAGTTTTCTACAATTGATTCTTGAGTTTGTTTTGTCTCAAATATAGTGCAAGGGTGATTTGTTGTGCAATTTTTCAATCAATTTATTGAGTTTGGAATTGTTTATAGGGTTTATAGTTGTGTTGTAGTGTTTGTAGTGGTACTGTTTTAATTTGCTTGTATGTAGCAAGGTGCTAAGTGGTTTTGTGAGTTCTTGTAATGTACAAGGTTTCTTGATTGTATAGGGTTTACAATTGAGTGTGGCTAGTGAATTTTCTTTGTTGTTGGCAAGGAAGATTGGATGTAGTCCTAGAGGAAGGGGTGAACCAGTATAAATCCTGTGTGTTTGATCTCTCTTCCCTTAATCTTGATCACGTTTGAATTCCCTGCAAAATAAGCACATCTGCATAAAAATCAATCAACTATTTTTGTAATCAATCAACTAAATTTTTCATACTGCAATCATTGTTATTTTGTTTTTAATCTAGTTTAAATTTAGTTTGACCAGATTACTGCATATGCTATTTTTTACTGCAAAATTACCTTCAATTTAGTTGATTTCATTTGTATCTTGCACTGAAAACACTAGTATCAATTGAATGTGATTGATTCGTTTGACTCATATTATTTTGAAATTTTCAATTGAATAATTATGTATCTCAATCAATAATTTTTCTTCCAGTGAGTTTGAAAATTTTACATTCACTGATTTGCTTGTTAAACTGATTGTTTTAATATTTGCTAGTGATTGATAATCTGTATTAAAAATTCTAGGAATTATTTCAATTGATTAGTTCGTAATTTAACTGATTAATTTTTCTTAATAACTCTTGTTGCATGAAATTTAAATCGACTATTTTTAAACTTCATTTGATTGTTTTTTTGTGTGCACTTACAAACTGTAATTAAATGAATTCTTTGAAGATTTTCATTCTTATTAAAAAATAATATTTAGCAAAAAAATTTAAATAGTTCAATTTACTCCCACTTAAACTAAGCCTAAAGATTTTCGGCTTGGAAAAAATCTTCTCAAACAACATCTATGCATTTAAGTGATATTTAAGAGAAAGAAATTTGAGTTTTTATTTGAAGAATATCGTTCATGTGACATTCTTCTATTTCTTAATGGAATATTTATCTTTATTTTATTTAATTTTAAAGGATAAAAATAGAGTATACTATATTATAATACATTATTTCATATGTTTAGTTTATATTTATTAAAGTATCTTTATGTAATGAACCAAAGTTTGACATTCGAATGAAATTAGATGAATGATATAGATGTGTGAAAAATGAATTATAGAAGAGCTAGTATAATTTTATATGAGTATAATATCTATATTGAGTTATGATTCATATTTGTCAATATTCTAAATCATATAAATGAAAGTATTATATGGTAAATCATCAATAAAGACTTTAGACACTTATTTAAGGATGAAAACTCATAAAAAATACACAAGGAGTGACGTGCCATGCATGTTACAAGTTAGGATCAAACTATGAAATATTTTTATAATTAGTATACAATGAAAAATATAACAAACAAATGTTAATATTAAGTGTCTAAACTTAATATAATCTTTAAAAAGTTATTAAGTTTTATAACTATTTGTATCATCGTTTATGCGTTTATGCTTATTAAATGTATATGAAGAAGTTGATTTAACCAAGTATATGATTCTAAACGCATTTATCTTATATTACATTTTGTTATTAATATATTTTTTGTTGTGTTTATTATATAACTGATGATTGTGTTGACATGAAAATCAACAATCATATAATACGAGAAACTAGTAATTAAAAGTAATTGTGTATGCAAAGTTGTGTTTTAGAAATATGTTATTTTCAACTTTTATTATATATATATATATATATATATATTAAATTTTTTAGCAATTTTGTATTGTAAATTATATAGAAAACTAGACTATATATTTTATCATAATTTATATTTTTATATAAAAAAAATATATATATTTAGTAACAATGTTTTGGTGTTATCTTTTAAGTAGACAATTTTTTATGTAATAAAATAAGTAATATATAGTTTTTTTTACTTAAAAATAACCCCTATATATTATTTTAATATTATTTTTATAAAATTGTATATTTTTAAACTATATTATTTTGATACTTTTAATATTTTTCTTATAAAATTATATATTTTTTAAACTACTTACTAAAAAATAAATATACAAGCGGTTACATTAATTAACTATATTTACTAGTCATTATCTACAATGCTAATACAATTTTTTTAAGTTATCACACGATTTATTTTTTTATAAAATCAAGTCAAAACTAAAAGTAATACAACAAGCTAGATTTAAGCCTTGTTTTTTCTTCTTCAATATATTATACATGTTTAAACAATATCTTATTTCAACTCAATCTATTTCTAGCTAAGTAAAGAATACCATCTTAATTTATATTGAAAAATGGTTAAAAAATTACGTTTTAATAGAAAAAATAGCAATAGGTATTTTATCATTCTAATTTGTGTAATAATTTATTTCTCAATTAATTAAAAAGTGTACATTATCTTAAAAAAACAAAAGATTATTAGATAAAAGGAATTTCCACACAACTCAAGTTAGTATTAAAAGTTTAATAACCATTATAATTAATTAAGTATAATTTCTAGAAGAATTTTTCTAGATGAAGAAAGAGTCTTTATAAAAAAAAAAAAAGTTAATCCCGTCATTTTATGAAATTATTCTATAATAATAAACAAAGAGTGAATTATTGTTTGGTGGTCAAGATTTATTTGCTAAAGAGAAAACGTAATAACTCCTTTTTGGTGAGAAAATAAACTATAGACATGTTACCTCAACTCAAACCGATGAACAATGTTTACATATATGTAAAGTTTTTTATGGATACAATTAAATCAAAAGTGGAAATCATATTAAATAATAATATAATTCATATTAAAATCATTTTATTATCTTAAACTTTACCTTATTCATATAAAATTTCCCTCTTTCTCTCTCTTTTCATTCAATTTCCACTCGATATCTTAACATTGTTTCTTCTATTCAAAATCTTTGTTAGATAAAAAATATATATAAAGTTGATATGCCACTTTATTGTTTCACGTTCGGCTAGTAAACCAATATAAAGTGAATAATTTCAAATAAAAAATCTACTATTAATATAAGGATTGTTTGGATAAAGCATCTTCCTAAATATTCTATATTCTTTTAATACCAAATGACAAAGGGGAAGTGATGAAGCATTGCTTGGGAGCCGTCTTGTTGGTCCAAACAAGAATTATCATATCGCAACAATGAAAAAGGCATTTAGTTATAATTTTCTCTATTTATTATTAATTTAGTAGTAAAAGGCAAAAGGTTAGGTTTTCTTCCTGCCATTATAATTGGCTTTTCATTCGGTTTTATAAGAGAGGACAAGAGTGTTTAGTAGAAGCCGTCTCATTGGAACACTGCTTAATAATTGGCAACACTGTTCAATAACTTTAATCAGATTGGAATTTTCTTACAAAATTGGTTTAGATATTCTATGGTTTAGTATTTAATAAAATATGAACTGTATTTTATCATTTAAGTTGATGTAATTATGACTTAAATTGATTTTATGATTAAAATAAAGTTTGAATTAAATGGAAATTTGATGAAGTGATGATCTAGTTTATATGTGTTAAGTTGTCTTATATGTCTAAAGTAGTTAATTTGAGTTAGTTATATCTAATCACATGTATTTGTTTTAGAAGGGTAAAATGAAACTGTTATAAATTGAAACGAATTCCTGTATGTTATTTGAAAATAATAATGATATGATGTTAAGTTAAAATTGAAGATTTAAAGTAGTTATTTTGAGTTTAGATGAGTTTACATGCAAATTTAAAATAGTTTTTTGGAAGTACTGTAAACTTTTTAAAGACAATAAAGATTATATATACATATTTAGTACGTATTTTGGAAAGGTGCATAATTTTATGTGTTATGGTATTTTTATTTAAGCAAAAGATTTTAGCCCCAACAAAAATTGAAAGTGAGACAAATTTATTTTCTTTTAATTGATCTTTGCTTAAACAAAAATTGGTTAAGAAAATCATTTTTTTTATAGAATTTTCATTCACATTAAAAAAAATATTTTAGTATAATAATAGAAATGCATGGGAAACAACAAAAATATGTGAGTAAATCAAAAAATTTCATGGATTATTTACAATAAGTATTCATACGTGATCTAGACGGAAGTAATTTTTGAATAGATAATGTAATAAGAAATGGTAACTTTGAATATTTATATACAGATCACAATTTGTAGATAATATTTTTTATAACTTAACATTTGTAAGAATATATTTACTATTCTTCATTCATAGGTAATCCATTGGTAATATCTGCACACACTATTTGTATGTAAATTACATACTACCATAATTTTGTGGATTGTAGAATTCACATATTCATGGATACATCTATGGTAATATTATTGATAAATACAAATCTATAAGTAAATCATGAATACCTTCATACAAAAATTTGTGAGTAAAAAAATTTACAGACAAATCTCATTCCGTTAGTAATATGTGAGAAATTAACCTTTTTCTTATAGTGTCAAAGAATTCATAGCTCCTTGAATGAGAATTTTGATTGTTGAGCAAATGACACTTAATACGATACTATTTATAAAAATATATGATTTATATGTTATTGTATATAGTATGTAAATACATTTTATGTATTGTGTATATTATAAAGAATATAATTAGATGCATATGATATATAATTATATAATATATACACTTATATATATAGATATCTATATAATATTTTGGATATGTATTTTAATAAAAAGTTTCAAAATAAGTTAACTTGACTTGTTTTTACCTTATTTACTAGGACGAAATGAGTAAAGTTAGATTGAAAATCTTAATCGTTTTCATTCAAAATATTAGCCTACCAATTTTTTTTTATAATTTTATTTTTTCTATAATCTTGTTTTTCATTTTAATATATGTATATTAATTAGAAACACATTTGATCATATTAATAGTTTAGAAGTCTTTAACTAATTAAATAGTATCTCTAATTAGATCAATTATAAAAATTATTATTTTATATGTTAAATTATTCTATTATAATTAATAATTAAATTTAATGTATAAATATTAATGATTTAAATTACAGATATTTATATTTTAAAACTAATATAATAAAAAAATATTTTTTAAGATTATGTTTCATTTTAATTAAAAAACAGGTTAACAGTTCATAACGGATTAAAAATGTCAATTTGTTCCGTGAAATAATGACATACTAGCATATGCGCTCTACCTTCCCTAATATGAGTACCTATTTTAATAATGTGAGACTAGTAAGTATATAAGGAAAAAAAACATTGTATAATATTAAAGACGAAAATCATAAACTCCCATTAATACATAAGTATATTCTTCTCCATTTAAACTTAATTAATATTAATACAAGTGGAAAAAACAGTGTTAGTGATAAAATATTCTCTAATTTAGAACCATGTAAACTTAACGAATTTTCTGAATTTCAAATAAATTCTTCTAATTATGAAAAAAAATGAATTATACTTGCAATGACAAGAATAATATGTCTATTATGTTTTAACCTATTAGAAAAGAGTATATAAAAGTTGGTCTATCATAATTTAAACAAGTAAAGTCTTAACTCATCAGTTTTTTTTAAGCTTCGATATTTTTCATTTTTTTAATATATATATATATATATATATATACACTTAATTATATAAATATTCTCTTAAATCATTAATTGATTGACTAATACTTTTAATTAAATATATTAAAATGGTACTACTTATATATTAATTTATTCTATTATAAATAAATTACACATAATTTATAGATATTTATAATTTAAATTATAATTCTATCAAAAATGTGTATCATTTAGACATCACTAACAAATATTGTGGTCATTTAAATTATAATTCTTTTAACATAATTATAATAATTAAAAAAAAAAAAAAAAAAACTGGTAAGCCAGTTTGTCTGTCTCAGCTATGACACCTACCTGATATAAACTAGATCGAACGAACCAAAACAGATTAGAAAAGACCAACCCATCTCAGCCGTCAAACTAATAATAGTCTGGTGCCGAATTAAGTGTTCTGTCCTCTAATCATACTTGTTATTTTAAGCACCAAAAGAAACTCTGCATAATATAACCAAATAAATAATATAAAATTTGTAGACATGGAAATTTGCAATAACAGTGCACTGTTCAAATTAAACTGGCAGATTAATAAAGAAAATCGGCTAAGAGCATATTATTTTATTTGAAAAAAAAAACGCTTTTCATTCAAATTTTGACATCCTTGAGTTATTTGATAGCATTTACCTACTTTCTTTTCCCATGGTATGATCCTACCTCATTTGGTAGAACAAATATTTTGCCATAAATGGTTTAACAATCACGGAAATTGGAAAAATGAAAATTTTATTCATGGTGGAATATATATATTTAATGGAAAATCGAGAAGGAAAAATCATCAGCTGTGAACAATGGAACAAATATTTAACATGCCAGTGTAAGAAATAAGATAATTTTGTTTTTATGTAGAGTTAATAAAGGAATTATTATTTGTTTTAAGTCAAACTAAATAATCTTCCCAAGCAAAATTCAAATAAAACAATAATTAGTTTAGTTAAGGCTATCCTCCGGGCCAAATATACCTACCCTATATAAAACCTTTGGATATGAGATATATTTTTATTATTGTGTACATCTTTGTAATCTCCTTCCTGGTTTCTTAGTTGGAAACGCAAGGAAGTCTATTCAAAACCAATCACTTGTTTATATTTTTAAATTTGTTTTTAGTATTTTTAAATTTGTTTTTAAATATGTATATGAAAGAAAAGTTTGTATGGTTTGAAAAATATAATGGTACACAAAGTTTGGAAGCTATGTAAACGGAATAATTTTAGAAGTATAACCTTAACCATTGTTGTTTTTCTAAATCTAGTTATATCATTTTTGTTGTTAATGATATGTTAGTAACATATTTAAATATATGTAAAATTAATAATTTTAAAATGTAATTCTTAAAAAAAAAATATGATAAATTTGATTCCAACAAAGAAGATCCTTGTATATGAATAAGTTTTAAGTTATCTCAAGTGCATTAAATTAATTACCTTTTTCAAAGATTTAACATATTTGACTAGTCATTTTTGTCTATTTAAATATTAATGACCTTAGATAGAAGAAGAAAGAGAATTCATGACTAAGGTTTTATATGTTTCAACCATTGGAAATTTGATGTATGTGATGACTTGTCAAATCCATATATTGGCACAGTAGGGAATTATTAACTATTATGTTAAATTTAAATAAATAAATTTCAAAGTATCTACAAGACAATAAATGTGTGTATTTACTATTAGATGAGAATTAAAGTTACATACAATCAAACAAACTTTGGAAGTGAAGTTGATATTCCAAAAAATATCATTGTTGGTATTATAGCTACTAGTAAGAATTAAACATTTCATTTTTGAACAAAACACATTAGTTTTTGTTATCACTTCATTGTGTTTTTCTTATAGATCGAGTGTTAACAAATTAGTTATCACTTCATTGTGTTTTTCTTATAGATCGAGTGTTAACAAATTAGTAAATATTTTTATAAGTAAGAATCCAATAAACAGTTGACAAATGTATTAACCATTGACAAATCCTAAACGAATTGAAGTTGTGTTCAACTTTAGTTGGTCTAATAGGATAATAGATAAGAGAAAGTTATTACATTGATTGAGGGGTGAAAAAAAATTGAAATTAGCTTTTGAGTAGGAGATTGTTGATATTGTTCATGTAATGCAAAATTGCAACAAAGAATATCTTTCTTTGGTGATGGAAAATAGAAAAATAAATAAATTGAGGATTGCATGAAGATATGAAAACAAAATGTAAGGATTAGAAACTTTGCATGCTTGTATAACTGACATCATTATAACTTTGTACAAATTCCTACTATGAGAAAGAAAAAGAAAAAAAAAGAAAGAGAAAATAAGATTTAGAAAATAATGTTTTATTTTATAGGTTTATTTAGGTTGTGAGTTAAGTGTTTGTAAATACTTTTTATTTTCTTCTTTATTAATAATATATTTGTAGTAATATAGGGACGTGAGTATTGAATGAACTTCATCATCAATTTTGTGTGTGTGATTATTCTAAATTTATTTTTGTTTTTCATAAATCTAATTGTAAAAAATTTGAGTTATTTCCCAATAATATCATCTTAAACACTAAAGTAATGTTTGAATGATATGGAATGATGATATTTGCTTACATGACAAGAAAACACTCAAGTGAGACAATAACTATATCAATTTTCTCCATCTTCTTGAGCTAGTTTCGCTCAAGTTACGTAAGGTTACTCAAACGAAGAAGTTTTCTTTTATTTGAGAGAGGATGATCACTCAAACAAGATGAACTCTCTCAAACGACACATATTTGATGGTGTTATTGATAATTGGTAAAATATATATATGATTCAATATATATTATGTTTATATATGTGATATTATAATGATGATATACATGAATTTGTATGATAAACTTGTTGTTATATATTGTATGTGGATACCTAGTATATTATTGTGACCTTTATTGGGATATGACAAAGGGATATGTAGTATATTATTATGACCCTTATTGGTGTATGACAAAGGGATATCTAAGATAATATTATGTAACATTAAAAATGAATTCATTACAAAAAAGAAATATCCTAACTTCACTAATGGATAAATCACATAGATTTAGACATGACATGGTGAGAAACAAAAATATTTAGGCAACATGTTATTAAATATTACAATTATACTTTTATTATCATTTATATAATAAGTGTGTAAAATAAATCTTTCTTTTAAGAAGTTTCAATTAAACAAAAACTTTGATGAAACATTCCCCGATTTCTACATCACAAACTCTTAGTAATGCAATATTATACTCGTCTCCAAGTAAATTTAATTAATATCAATAGATGGGGTGAAGAAAGTTTTAGTAATAAAATTATTCAAAATCATTCTTATATACATCTACTTACTAAACAAATTAAAAATAATTGATATTTTGTAATTCTTTAATTAATTGAATAATAATCTGAATTGAATAAATTAAGAGACATATATTAAATAACTTAATATCTATCAATAGTTAAAAATAAAGAAAACTTAATTTGTAAGTATTTATAACTTAAATTATAATACTACTAATATTTTTATCATTCAAATAATATGATATAAAAGTAATATGTTATTTCAAATTATAACTTTTTGTACTTTTAATTATAATAATTGGAAAAACATTAATTGTTTTTTTTTTACATGAGGCTCATCTAAGCGGTGCAGTACTATGAGCGGGTCAAAAATACTAATCCTAAATTAATAATAAAGTAACATGATTAAATTTAACTATTTTATGACACTTAAGTATGAAATTAATATCTACACAACATAACCAAATAAATTAGTCAATACATGGATAATATAAAAATATATACAAGTGAAAAATATAAAAATCAGTGTATTAAATTTGAACTAGGAGATTATATAAAGAAAATCTGCCAAGGGGCATTATTATTTTATTTGAAAAAAAAATATTCATATTTTTGTCTCCTTGTGTTATTTGATAGCATTTACTAAATTTCTTTCCCATGGTATGATCCTATCTCATTTGGTTGAATATATATTTTGTTAGAAATGGCTTAAAACAAAGAAAAGTGGAAAGTGAAAATTTTAGTCATGGTAGAATAAATATTTAATGAAAAATCCAAATCACGAATAAAGGAGGAAACACCAAATATGCCCTTATGATTAAATGGAACAAATATTTAACATGACAGTGTGAAAAATAAGATAAATTTTGTACCTTAGTTCTTAAGGAATGATTATTTGTTTTAAGTCAAACTAAATAATCTTCCCAAAGAAATTCAAATAAAACAATAATTAGTTTAGTTAAGGTGATACTGAGGCAGAATATATCCACCCTGTATAAAACCTTGGGTTTGTGGTATTATATTATAATATATAGTACCTATTAGATATATATTTTATTATTGGGCACATCTTTGTAATCTCCTCATTGATTTCCTAGTTGGAAATGAAAGGAGGTGGACCCAAAACTTTCACTTTCAAATTTGGAAGCATGGCTTCGTTATCAATCCAAACATTAACCTCTAATATAATTTAATCTAAATTTTAACTTTTATTTATAAAACAATTTGTTCAATTGTCTATCTCTTAAATTCCCCATATTCTATCTCTATTTTAAAGTGAATTTCGTTTAAAACATGTGGATGATTAAAAAATATCAAAATATTTTTTTATTATATATTGTGATAATGTAAAAATAAATATTTATCTTATACCATGTGATTATTGAACTGAAAAGTACTTGTAATAAGGAAAAGAAAAAACTAAAATACATATGCTTGAAAAAAAAAAATACTAGCCAACTGTGTAAAGTGACCAAAATTATTTTATATAAGGATATTTATTCAAAAGGAATATATTATATTCAAGCTGTGTAAAAGGAGTGACTTATGTTGTCATGAAAATGCAAACCAAGCTACATTTTAGTATTTTTTTTAGGAACAGTGAAATAAATATTTTTGCAAATTAAATCTAAAAGTATTTACCACACCTAAGTAATATTGTGACTGTATTGTAATGAAAAAGTGTATGGTATAAGTAGAATATATCTTGGTCTACCAAAAAGTTACCATTAATTTTTTTAAGTTAAAGATTTAAATAAGAGCGTTTAGACAGCTTAGTGGCTTGTGATAAAGTCAATCAACACTTAAAACTGATCAAATCATTATATTAATAATTTCGAATCCTGATTAAAAATAGGATCATCATACAGATAATTTATTACTAATAATACAAATAAGTGAAAATCTTAATTAATTAAACGTTAATTATTACATATCTATTCTTTAATTAACTTAATGTTTCAAATCACGGATAAAATGAAACTTAAAAACTAGTTGTAAAGTTATTGTTTTTTCTTTCTAAGGACATGTCTTTATTTTACAGGTAAGGAATTAATCTCTTGAAGTTGAATAATAGAAAACGGTTACCTTAAACTTTCTCTTAGGATCGAATTCAAAATTAACCATAAACCCTAAATTCAAAATTATATTAGAGTAATAATGAAAAAAAATGTTATATATAATTCTTACAAAAACACATTGAACAAAATTAAATTGAAAAAAAGTGTTATTTGCATCATTATTTTCTTACTGGTGGATTACGTCATTTCGTGGAAAGAAAGAGCTTCTCCATCTTTTGTGTTCCGCGTGAGAAGTTGAGGTGTTTGTCATTGGCAGCGAGTACTGTTCCATCCTGTACACGCGCACTTAACGTTGGACCGAATTATATTATTCAATTAATTGATAATTACTTAATTAATAAATAAATTTATTATTTAATTTTTTAAAATTTTAAAGAGCGTTTTAACATTAAGTGCGAAACGGTATATAAAGCAGACCACCGAGGTAAGGAAGGTCCAGTCGCACAATAATTTCTAAAATTACGAGCTTGCCCTTGCGACACAAAAAACACGCCCAGAGAGGAAGGGAGAGAATAGAAAGAGAAAGAGACCCAAAGAGAAAAGAAAAACGGGTTGGGTTTGGTTGTGTTGTGTGAATTGTGGAATGCTGGTGACGGAGTTGCAACGTGCCAGGGTGGTGTGAGATCTCCCGGCGGCACCGAGCATTTCTCCGGGGAGATGGGGTCGGGGCAGATTGGCGGCGGCGGCGGCGGAAACGGTGGTTGTTCTAACAGCGGCAGCGGGAGTTGTTGTGATATGAGTGTGAAGTGTTCGTGTAGGTGGAGATTGGAGAACCAACAGTACTACAAGCGGTTATTTTCTTCGGGTTTCGTTTTCTTCTTCGGGTGTTTCGTTTTGTTCGGATCCATTGCCACCCTCTACGGTTGGGTCGCTTTTTCCCCTGCAGTGCGCACCTCTCTTTCCGCTTACGGTTGTCGTGACGACAATGAGGGTTCTTGGTCTATTGGGATTTTCTACGGTGACTCCCCTTTCTCTCTTAAACCCATAGAAGCTGTAAGTTTCTTCTTCTCCTTTTGCCCCCACTCTTTCATCTGCATGTATGTGTTAATTTCTCTTTGAAGTTGGTTTTTTTAAGAGGAAAATTAGAAACAAATGATTTTTTCTTGTTTTTTTGAGGTTGTTGAGAGTGTTGGTTTTGTTTTGGTGGAATGATGGTTGTGAATTATTTTAATTGGGTTTTTTGTTGATGTGGGGTGTTTTTTTTGTTGTTTTGGAGAGTGATGGTGGTGTTGATTGTGTGCAGGCGAATGTATCCAACGATGAGAGTGCCGCTTGGCCTGTCGCCAATCCTGTTGTGACGTGTGCTTCAGTTTCTGATGCTGGTTTCCCTAGTAATTTTGTTGCTGACCCTTTTCTTTTTATTCAGGTAATAATAATAATAATAATAACAATTGCAACAGCTATAATAATAACAATAATAATATAATAGTAATAATAATAGGTTCTTGTTGTCACCCTTGTTCCTTCCTACCCTCGTCATGTATCTCTCTGGTGTTTCTGATTCTGTAAAATAGTTGTTTTAGTACTTTCACTTTTTTTTTTTTTTTTTTTTTTTTTTTCTTTGTCTGCATGGCCGGCAAAATCCTTCCTTTTTTTACTTACTGTTTTGTTTGCCAACTCAGTTTTTAGATTCAGTTATGAATCTTTCGGCATAGATGCTTGGTGTTGGAACGTTTAGGGAAACAGTGCAAGATAATACGTCATGTTCTTGTTACTATACTTGTCCGGGTTAACTGAGGAAATTGCTTGGAGCTTTAAATCTGACATGGAGCAAGTGTGTGTTTCTGGGTGAGGGTCTGCAAAATTGATTTTGAACTTATGTGGTTTATGTTTGTCGGATGTTTTTCTTTTAAAAGTTAGTTGTATCTGACACAAAAGTTACCTAAACAATTTAAAATCAACTTTAGGCACACAATCAATTCTTTAACAGAAAATCTAACATTTGAAAATTTACTAGAAATCATGTTCCATCAACGTGTTTTTGTTTTGGATAATCCAACGGAAAACCAAGCACACACGTATATAGCTTTTTTTTGGCTGAAGGCAGGGAGCCTGGACACTTATATATGCAAGTAATATTTTCTTAGCTGCTTGAGATGTTTCCTACTTGTTTTTTTATTGAGAAGCTGCTGAAAAGTTGATGGGGAGTTCAGGATATGTCTGATTGTAACAATTGAAGTGTGAAATGGATAGAAATTTATGATTAGGTAGGGGTCGTGTGACTTCCTATATTTTGTTCTTATCTTCAATGTCTTGCTCTTATCTGTATATATTTGTGTTCTAGCACAAGGTATTATCCTTCTTTTTTTTATTGTAAGACGATATTTATTAAATCTTTTGAGTTTTAGTGTCATTACTCAGTCAATAGCTTTAGTAATGGGGGTTTTCTTTTGTTTAAAAAATGAATCAGTTGCTCTTATGGTGCTTTGTTTTATGTTTTATAATTGAAAATAGGCTATAGGAATGGATCCAATGATAGGCAATGCCTAGAACAGTTAAATAATCTCTATTCCCCCCTTAAATTTACATTGTGACTAAACAAATGGGTCTTATACATGATGTATTACCAATATGGTTTTTCTTCCTCTGGACCGTCTTTATTTTTCAAAAGGAAATAAGACACACGCTCCTTTGAAGTTCTTTTCTAAATTTATGAACAGTGTTGCATTAGAATGTAACCTGAAGTCGAACTGCTTTTCTAGGAGGATGGACAATTACTATGCATGGTGTCGTTTGAAGTGTTTAGTTCTTTTGAGTGTCTCAACAAAGAGCAGCCCAATGCATAAGGATGTCACCATTATAAGAAAAGTGTTGTTAGGGAAAAATATAATGGGTGAGATGGTGAGTTGGGTTTAATATTGGAGAAAGGGTGATATTTCTATGGACTTGTTCTAACAAAATGAGTCATGCCTTTCAAAGTATAATTTGAAAAAAGGTAGAATTATTTTCTCATCATTCCCCCCCCCCTCATTTTATATCCCTAGTTAAAATTTGTCTACTAAACTATCTATCAGTTTGTCAGTGATTCTGACATCATTGAGACTGCAACAATTTTTTATGCATCGTACATTTTGTATTTATCTCTGTCAAGTTCCCATACAGATGTTAGTCCATTCACCATAGTGTCTACTTTTTGTTTTACACTGATATCCGAAACTCCAAGTGGAAAAGTTATAATTATTAAAAGAAAATTATAAAGTTTTACTCATGCACAGAAAATAATATGAATGATATGCAGATGGTACATAAGTGGTTGGAGTATTAACGGAGAATAGGTTAATATCTCATTTTTTGAGTTGTCTGCCCTTTTAGTTAGTTGTTTTCTACATGTATGGATAGTCATTAAGAACCTATTCACTCATATTGGCATTGCAATTCAGGGAAATACCTTTTACCTGTTCTATGAGACAAAAAATTCAATCACTAATCAAGGAGATATTGGAGTTTCAAAAAGTACTGATAAGGGAGCAACATGGCAACAGCTGGGAATTGCATTGAATGAGGATTGGCATCTTTCTTATCCATATGTCTTTGAGCATGAAGGCCAGGTATTGCTCGTTAAAAAGATAATGTTCATGTTTTGTTATGAACATAATGCATACGATTTGTCTAAAGCTCTTTTACTTCTCAAACCAATTATTGTAGTTAATTGTAGTCATGATATTCACTTTTTTGCTTGTTTATAACTTCAGATATATATGATGCCTGAGGGAAGCAAGAAGGGAGATCTTCGTCTCTACCGTGCAGTTAACTTTCCTTTGCAGTGGAGGTTGGAAAAGGTCATCATAAAAAGGCCCCTTGTTGATTCTTTTATCATCAATTATGGTGGGAGGTATTGGCTTTTTGGTTCAGATCATAGTGGTTTTGGCTCCAAGAAAAATGGGCAGTTGGAGATCTGGTACAGCAATTCACCTCTTGGTCCTTGGAAACCTCACAAGAAGAATCCCATTTATAACATTGACAAGAGCTTTGGAGCTCGCAATGGAGGCAGGCCATTTAAATATGAAGGAAATCTTTATCGTGTGGGTCAGGACTGTGGTGATACATATGGGAGACAGGTACGCGTTTTTAAGATAGAAACTCTCACTAGTGATGAATACAAAGAAGTTGAAGTACCCCTAGGCTTTGTTGAACCAAGCAAAGGTCGAAATGCTTGGAATGGTGCTCGACACCATCACTTAGATGTGCAACACCTGCCATCTGGTGGCTGGGTTGGGGTCATGGATGGGGATCGTGTTCCTTCTGGAGATTCAGTGAGGCGATTCACAGTTGGCTGTGTTTCTGTTGCAGTTGCTGCTATACTCATTGTGCTATTGGGTGTCTTACTTGGATTTGTGAATTGTATTGTCCCTCTAAATTGGTTCATGCACAACTCTGGAAAAAGGAATTTGACTATCTTATCTTGGGAAAGGTCAAATATGTTCTCTTCAAGGGTAAGGCGGTTTTGCAGCCGCCTGAACCGGGCCCCAACATTTCTGCGAGGTAAGATTAAGCATAATGCTTGTGCTAGGAGGTTTATTCTTTCCATAATATTTGCTGTGGGGGTTGGATTGATGTGCATTGGAGTGAAAAATATTTACGGTGGTAACGGTTCAGAAGAACCTTACCCGCTGAAAGGGCAGTATTCCCAGTTCACATTGTTAACAATGACCTATGATGCTCGACTCTGGAATTTGAAAATGTACGTGAAACACTACTCAAGATGCTCTTCTGTGCGGGAGATAGTGGTGGTGTGGAACAAGGGAGTTCCTCCAAAACTGAGTGATCTAGACTCTGCTGTACCAGTAAGGATCAGGGTAGAGGAAAAGAACTCTCTGAATAATCGGTTCAGGGTCGATCCATTGATAAAGACACGCTCAGTCTTGGAGCTTGATGATGACATTATGATGCCATGTGATGATATTGAGCGAGGTTTTAACGTGTGGCGTCAGCACCCTGGTCGGATTGTTGGATTCTATCCTCGCCTCATTGCGGGGAGCCCTTTAAAGTATAGGGGAGAAAAATATGCTCGCTTGCATAAAGGCTACAACATGATTCTTACTGGTGCAGCTTTCATTGATTCTCAAGTAGCTTTCAAGAGGTACTGGAGCAAGGAAGCAAAGCAAGGGAGGGCACTGGTAGACCAGTATTTTAACTGTGAAGATGTGCTATTAAATTACTTGTATGCTAATGCAAGCTCATCATCAAGGACTGTTGATTATGTGAAACCAGCTTGGGCAATTGACACTTCAAAGTTTTCTGGTGCAGCGATTAGCCGAAACACCAAAGTGCATTATGAGCTAAGAAGCCGGTGCCTGGTGAAATTTTCAGAGATGTATGGAAGTTTAGCTGGTCGTAAATGTGGATTTGACAGTAGGAAAGATGGTTGGGATGTATAGTAGGGAGTTTTTGTTATAGGTAGGTTCTTGCCAACTTTGTAATTTTCATCTTTGCGGGTATAAAGTCTTCTTGTCCATACTTGTACCCCACTGTGAATCTTATTTTAGGGGGTTTCCAATAGAATGAATGTCTGCAACATGTAAATTGGTTCCATAATGGCCTTTTCATGTTATATTTTTTAATTTGTGCCTCCAACCCCCCGGGGGTGGTTTGTGATCGAAGGAAACACAGGAACAGAGAATGATTCAAGAAGGATCAGACAAATGCAACATAGGACTTCAACTGTTTCCTAAACACTTTTCTTTCTTAGGAACTGTAATTCTAATCCTGCCATTGATTCTAATTTACATTGCTTTTTCAATTTCTTAGCCTTTCAACTTCAAAAGGGTGCCTCTCTTTTCTTCTTAGATTGGACTTTGGTTTCTGGTTAAAGGAGATGAAGATGAACTATGACACATGCCATAGACAAATACACCACAGTTTCATCTCTCGGGAACAATAACATGTTTCTGCAATTTTCACCATTTCATATGAAAAATCGAAAAAAGTGTACGCAAAAGCACACATTTATGTGCTGCATGTTTGGTCGAATGTTGCAATTAAATTTTTTTATATTGTTTTCAAAATTCAAATTTTCATATAAGTTTATTGAGACTGATAATAATTACGCTGGTGAGTTTTAGTATCATTTTAAGTTTCTAACACTAACAGAAGATGTTTATTAATGACTTTTTATTAAATTAACATACTTAGGAAGAGTTATTGATGGCTCTCCCAGTCTCCTTTATTGTAGATTTTTGTATTCATAGATTGGAGTTGAATGGAGGCCGGCGGAAGCAATGAAACGAAGTGTTGGAGATGAAGTGGTGATCCGTGAGAATGAAATGCTCTTAGGCCAAGTTCTAACTTTGCTTTCGGTTATACACTCATGTTAATATAGAATAGAATAACTTAAATAGAATAGAATAACTTTAAGAAACAAGCGAACTGCTATCTATAGAACACTTTTGTTCATTCAAAGTTGAAATTATAAGTGATCATTCCTTTAATTTATAAGAGAGTGATTGATTAGAGTCAAAAATCTAAATTTAAAATTTAAAAATACAAAACTCTTTAATTAGCACTTGTCACGTAGAATACATTGCTTTTCTTGGTGTATTTTTATTTTATAAAATTTTATTACATCTAAAAATAAATTATATGTTATTCTAAAATATTTAGATAAGTAGAGAACTTCTTATTAATGTTGTGTGTTCTTAAAAGGAATCTCTTCATGGTTAAATATGAAAGGTTTGTTTCTACATTCCATCATTTACTTCATGCATCTCATCACTGACAAGAAAAGACAAAAGTATCCCTTAAATGTAAAAGTACACTTTCAAAATGGGCTTTTCGGAATATAAAATTACACTTAGCTTTTTGGAATGTAAAAATACACTTCTAGAAAGTCATTTCTAGAATGTAAAAATACACTTTCGGAATGACCTTTCTATAATACAATTGTCACCCCATTGATTTTGAAAAAATCTTTTTGGAATGCATTTTTTGACTCTTAGAAAGCTCTTTCTAGAATACATTTTTTAACTTTTATAAAGTTCTTTCCGGAACACACCCTATACCCCAAATGACTTATGGAATACTTATTTCAAAAGTCTCTTTCAAAATTCGATTTCCAAAAACCTATAACGTATCTCAATGCGAAAAAAAAAATAACTTAAAACTTATCCACACCACCTTCCCTTACCTCTAACACAACCTAAACTCCTTTATAACAAGTCGTCGAAAAAAAGCGTCACCACCTACCCTCATTGCCACAACCAAAACTGCCTCAATTCAACATCAATTATAATACATCACTCCTTTCATATAACACTATCAAGAACATAATTGAAATTTTGAAAATTTGATAAGTGGAGGAACCAATTATCTAAATTTAGACTTGAGCAGTTTTGGAGGTCTAAATAAACTCAAATAAACATAAGAGGTCTAAATAAACTCAAATAAACCTAATATTTTGTGTTGCTTCATAGAAAAGTTTAAATAAATTCAAATAAATCCAATATCCCAATATTTTGTGATAATTCTTATGAAACCTTTAACTTTAATCCTCTTTTTATTATTTAGTGATTTGAATTGAGGCCGCATATATAAGATATCTCTTCAATTTGCGGAATCAATAGTTAAAAATATCACTCTTGAATTATGTAACTATTTGAGACTTACGCAGCACTAATAACTAGTTTTCATGTCAAAGTTTCAAAAATAAGGGAATTTTTTAGTTTTAGGATTTGAATCATGTTTGATTAATATTATATAAAAGCGAAAACATTTTTTTTTTAACTATGTATCTCACAGAGAGGTGGAAAATAAAAATTTTCAAGCTAAACTTTTGTTATTGTGATAAAAATATCATATTACTTTGTTAGACCATTTAATGTGATGAATAATTAAATTATTAATAAACTACATTACTCCGTTTTTCCATAAATATTATATAAATTTTTTTAATAATATTTGTACAAATTACACAAATTTTAATCATTGGAATCATAATTTCTAAATTCACGATTCATAAAATTCGTTATATTTCTAAATCATGAAAAAGCTTAGCATACGTGAAGTTTACACAGTAGTAAAATTCATGGATTATGGCAAATAATCAGATCATCAGGTGTTGAACAAATTTTAAACTTTATTTCCAAGAAATCAATCTATTACCAATATCAAAAATTTAGTTGAAGTGGGTGATACAAGTGGTTACTTCCATTAATACTCACTGCAATTTGTAATTTCTTTAATTTTTAATGACTACATTTTTTTTTTACTCGTGGAATTGAAAAAAAAAATATTTGTTTCTGATTAATTGTTGTCTTTAAAAGTTCAAAAAGTATCATTAATTATGCTATTGCTAATTATATATTTATTTTTATCCAATATTAATTTATATATGTATATTTATATATTGCAATAGATATAAAATAATTAATGTGATATTACTTTGCAAATGATAAATATATAAAAAATTCTATAAAAACTCTACACTTAAAAAACAAATTGAAGGAGTAGTTTTGAGCTCGTTTCCCTTGTGATTGAAGTAAAAATAGAAACGACGAAGACAAACAAATAAAGATAATATTCTCTCTATTCCTTTATAATTAATTTTTTTTAATAGAAAATTTGTTGGTTTATCTCTCGTTTCTTTAATTTTAAGGTAACATAATTTTTTAAAATTATATTTGTATTTCCATTTTATTATGCATTGAAAATTGTTTAAATAATAACTGGGGAGAAAATTGAGATAGTATAAATTAATAATATTTAAAATTATAATGAAAATAAAAGGATTATTCCCTTGATTTTGATTAAAAAGCCTTAAACAACTATTATAGGGGAACATAGGAAGTATATAATACCGATGATAAATAAAATAATCGCAATTTCTCTTCATATAGATTATGTATAGTTTTGGTGTTCACTTGTTCCAAAAATATACAGGGGAATGTAAACAAAATGTAAGTTTAACGTACTTTTACATAGAAAATATAATAAAGAAAGTACTAATAGTAAATGCATGTTTAATTTGACAGCGGCTTAAATCAAATATGAATTTTGTTTCACATTCGAAATGAAGTTACTAACTTTCATTTTTCGAATATGAAATGTAAATATAAATTTTCAAATGTAAATCCAAACACAATGAAGTTAGTTGAGTGTGTAAAAATGCACCTAAATATCTATTATTTAACTAAGAAAACAAACTATTAGAAAATATAGCAAAAATTAATTTGGAGTGCTTTAGTTTTTTTACTTATAAAAAACTTGAGAATGTTCAAGATAAAGATTGAGTTGAAGATAGTTGTACAATTAATAGTTTTAGATGGTGTAGTCTTAAACAATATCAAGCAAAATTGGTCCCTATTTTTTTTTTTTCGAAGAAAGATGGTAACTCATTTTGTGATCATATTTTATTATTATTATTTAAGGTTTGGTCTTGGACGTGATCAGATGGATGACGTCAAGTGAAGAGGATAACTCATTTTTTTCATTGAGATTTTTTTTTTATTTTAATGAAAGATGGTAACTTGCTTCATGATTATATATTTTTCTTTCTATTTAAGGTTTGGTCTTTGATTGAATAAGGGAAACAAAAAGAAGTTGGACAAGACAAAGACGATAGTTATGCATGTTTGTAATAAGCTTAATGGGTTACAATTCGAATGAGAAGGTAAGAGTTTAGGATTTATCAGACTTCTATTTATATTGTCTTCGACTTACGTTGTTAAAAATAAATAAATGTACTTTGTTTTAAATATCATAGTTCAATAATCTATTTACTTTGTTGCTCTCATGTTTTCTTATATTTATGTGGTAGTCTTTACATTAAGTTTTTATTTGCACCACTTTAGTTCTTACATCTTTGTACTATGACAAAAAAGTTTCTGTATGATCAAATGTATTGATGGTAAGCTAAGAAACCTTGAAGTTTGGAATTAGAATATGTGATTTGTATGAAAAGACTCCAATAAGCATGTCTTCAAGAAATATTTTAAATTCACGAAATTCTTTTAATGACGAAATTGATTTTTAAGTGTTGGAGAAGTCTTCTTCTATTTGATTTTGAATTCACGGTTTACGATATACTTGTAAAAATAGTTCTGACGATCAAGACAGTATATATATTAGTAAATAATAAAAAGGACAATAGTCTTACCTGTGAAGAGCACCCTCCTATTTATAAGAATGACACTGAATGTTAGTCAAGGCCTATGTTTCTAATCATAAGAACTTATCTTTATTATTTAGATTAGCGTTTTTTTACTAATTAATCTTAATCTTGACATATACGCTTGTAGACTTAGATCAAGAACTCGATTTATCTAAGGAAGAGGAGGTGGTAGCATTGACATTCTCGGCAAAGGGTCATATAACCAACTTTAAATAAGAGAATTAATTATTTCTAAAATACAAAGCATATTAAGATTATTCTCTTGAATGTTAATGTGCAAAGAATATAGTATTTTTAGTTTTATTTAATACATATTAAGAATGAATTATTGATAACACATATTTTGAAGTTGTTGGTGTGTTCAATTATATTTCATGAATCCAATATCTCCTTGAAAGTGATTGAAGATTGGAAACTTATATGTATTTAGTGTGTGTTTTTGTTTTGTACGTAAGTTCCTTCCTAAATAGTTTGATCTTTAATTACTTATAAGGAAGTTGTTTCAAAAAAAATTTAACTTTTTTTTGTGGCAAGATAATTTCAATTGATTAAAAAATGTTTTAATCTATTAAAAAAGTGTTCTTATTTAAAGTTTGAAATGAATTCAGATGATATTGATTATATTATCACTTTATCAATGATACTTATTTAGAATCATGAGTAGTTATAGAGGTTTGTTTTAATTTTTTAAAACGAGTTTTTTAATTAATTAATTTTTTTTGTGCTTTTATAATGATTTTAACATATTAAAATAACTATTTAATTCAATTTTTTTCACAAATAAGTGAAATCAACATTTTAAAATGTAGTTTCAATTCATTAAAACGGATAAGCTAAAATCTATATAATTTTCTTATTTTGATTTCTTTTAACATTGAATTTGACATTTGAGTTTTAAAATCATTTTCAAAATTGAGAGAGTGTTGTTTTTGAGCCATAAAACTTTTTTTGGAGCTTTTTTTTGAGTAATTTCAAGATCATTCTCCTTGTGTGAAAGAAAAACATTGCCTTTCACCTAAAAATCCAAGAATAGTATCTAATTAAGTTAGATACTAATTTAGAATCTAATGGTATAAGTGGCTAAAATCTTGGTAACTAATGTTAAATACCAACTATCTTAACTTAAGTGACCACTAAATCTAATCATTAATTTTATTTTGTAATTATTTAACAACTAAAATATAATTTGATGATTATTTTTGTCACAATTAGCAACCATTTTATTTGGTAGCTAAAAATTGATCTCTAAATAACTTTTTTCTTGTAGTGTTATCTTTTATTAATATTGTCGGTCATTGAAAGATATTCTTTGAGATATTTTTTTTGTTGAGGGATACTCCTTATCTTTAAGAGTACTTTCAACTATTGTGAGATTTTTTAACTATTGTGAGATTCTGTTCAATAATACATATATTCATTTTGTAAATATTGATTAGATTGAGAACGATCTTCTTCTGAGTTGGCTTTATTGGATCTTGTGTTGATGTTGCTTTTTTAAGCGTTTTGTCAAATTCTTCTTTTGATATTATAAAGGCTAAAATTGTCATTCTTTTTTTACTTCTAAGTTAGAAATGAGCTTTCTTATGGAGTTGTTGTGGTTTGGATCTTTGGAAGAGAAATTGTTATTCTTTAATCATTCTTTATTTTTTTTTCTCTACTAACTAAATTATTATTAAAACCTTTTCACCATTTTATTTTTATCATGTGAGCTAACATCTTGATTTCTACTTCTTTATAAGGATGGACTAAATTATAATCCTAAGCTAAAATCCAGGTTATAGATTAGGAGGCTGAAAAAAAAAAACAAATAAGCCAATATCCTACTACAAATGTTGATTTTTCTATAAAGTTAGAATATACTTTATTTACCTCTTGAGAGAATATGGTAGGTAACGGTTCAAATTATTTATTTTTTAATATTATTTTATTATAATTATAATTTTTTAACATTATTATTATTATTATTATTATTATTATTTTATGTTATATAACATGATCATAATAATCATAATCAATTAAGAACATATTTAATTATTAATCTAATGACAACATAATGATCTAACCTTAATTTTAATTATCTTTCTCTTTCCTTTACTTTTGATAATTGAAGTTGGGTTGAAGTAAGAGACCTTTGATGTAATAAACCTTTATTTGAATATGAGTCGAGACCTACAGTCTAAAATTAGTTTCACTTGTGAACTTAGATGATTACACTAGAAAACCTTTTTGGAGATTAACAAAATTGTGGGGTTTAAAGCCTAACAATGGTGACAATGACAACATCTTCCACTGCATCTTGAACTTCATGTTCACATCCCACTTGAAGTTGCACAACATTTTTATATACCTCCTAAAGCTCATAATATCTCCATAGAATTGAATCAAATTTTTTCTCAATTTGTAGAAATATAAGTGCAAGTTAGGGAAGGTAGTGTGGGAAGTGTGTAAGAATGTCAATGGTATTGTAAAGGACGAGACTTCATAGTAAAATGGTAATGTTGCAAAAGTTAGGGAAGACAATATGATTATATAACATAATAACAAAGACCTAATCGCACCAGAAACTAATTTGTGCAATGGTAATCACATTAGAAAGTTAATTGCACTAAAACATGAAAATGCATAATATGTCATGGGCATCAAAAGAAAACAAAAAAAAATGTAATTGGTTATGGCAATGCATAATCGATTATGCAAGACAAAAAAAAAACATAATCGATGTTGGCTTGCACATAATCGATTATCTGACTTTTTTTTAGCATAATTGGTTATGTAATGACCATGATTGATTATCTAGTTTAATAACTTGCAATGCCTTACAAGATGAAGCTTATTAACCGAAATGAAGAACAAAAGAGGAAGGGAACAAAGCTTTGTTAAACCCATGTATAGTAAAAAAATGATGACTTTCTCAAAGCACTGTCACTAAAGAACAATTAGAAACACAAGAATGGTCTTGTACCAAGTAGGAGAGAAGAAAATGTGGCTAACAAACAAAATCCAGTTGTCACATGCAAAGAAATATATTGAGGTGTATATTTGGATTCTTTGTGCATTGCATTGTAAATAAGGAGTAAGGGTTTAAACCATATAATGTCACTTGTCTTTCAAATTTGTCTTTCACATTGTTCACCTAACTTGAGTAAGACACCTAGACCAATTTACTTATCTTTCTTCTCTCGCACCTTATCATTGTCGATTAGTTAAAACAAATGCAGCAAACACCACTCTTGAATTCATGTGAACAAGAAATTTCTAGAAACAAGAAAAAAGCGAATTTTATTTTAATAAATTCAAATGTATTATAATAAATATATGAAAAAAGTAATTATTAATACCATTTTAAAAGTGATATTATTAAAAAAAATATACCCAGTATAACCAAAGTCTTTTGGTTTAATACACTTTTGGTCCCAATATAAGTAGTCAAAACTCAACATGTGTTGGGTTGTTTCTCTCCTTGTGAGGCCCAAACCCATTATGTTTTGGTGTGTCTATGACACATGGCAGGCCTAATATAATGCATCATTAAAATTAGGGTAAAAGGCTAACCCTGAGAGTGTGTAACCGTGTGTGCAACAGTGAGAGCTTTGGTGTGCGTGGAGAAGTATGTGAACAACCACTTTGAAGAAAAGGGGGAGAGGTAATTCGCAACTACTTCCTATAGCAACCTATGTTGGTTGTTTTGAAAATCCAATGGTGAAACCTCTGATTGAGCTGCAATTTTTATTAAAGATTCCTCACTCATATTTCTTCAATTTGAACGGTGTGATTGTCTACTGGAGGTCTGTAGAATTGTCAGGAATTTTGTGAAGAGCTGCTGTCCGCAGCAAGTTCTTGTTACTGTCAGTATTGGTTGTTTGGGAAATCCAACGGTGAAATCTTCTCCAATTTCTCTGAAATTTTTACTGGAGTTTTATCACTTACATTTAGTTGTTTTGGACGGTCAGATTTGAGATCGGAGCTGTAATTTGTTTCCAGAAAATTTGTGAACATTGTCTATTTTTCTGGTGACGAGATTCTTGAATTCTTCCTTATTAATTTCAATTTGTTGATATTTTGGGCCATTGTTGGTGACCGTGTTAAGGATTAGGAAGAGTTGTATTGATATGCTCTGTGATTAATTTTGTGAGGCTCATTGTACCTTTATTTTGGTATTAGTGGAGTATTTACCGTCCTCTGGATTTTTTGATCTCTATCGAGAGGTTTTTCCACGTTAATTATTGGCGTTGATTTATTCTTCTGTTTTCGACTGCATATTGTTTTGTTTGGATTGATTGATTGTGTTCAGGGTGTTTCCATATTGTTATGATAAAAGTGAATCTTATTGCTTCCGCTGCCTGACTCCCATCAATATGATCCCTCAGTATTTATTTTATTCATCGTGGTCCTAATTTTTAAAAAATGACTTAATTTAGTTTCTTCTGTTATATTGTAGTTGACATCATTAAGTGGGTGATGACTTGACAGACAAATAGAGTCAGACACATGAAGTTACACTTGAAACAGTTGTATAATGATAGAATGATCATATATTTATCCCTTTTATGTAGGTGCCTAGGTCATATTCTTTCATTCTTTTGATTATGTTCTTCTTCTCTTTTGGTGGATTGATAAATTTGTTTCATTTCTCATCACTATCTTGGTATTAGTCGTCATCATCTTAAAGTTGTAATGGAGGAGACTTACAATATAAAAGTATTCTAAACATAATTCAACAACGACAAAACTACAAGCCCAATTGCTATTGTTAATACCACAACAAAAAATCACTTTCCAAATCAACAAACACTTCACACCAAAAATTCCAATTTTATTATCTCTCTAATATTCAAAAAATTACGCTTTTTACAAAGGCACACATTTTTTTAAGTTAGCTTAAAATGTTACATATATGTAATGTCTACTATATGTTATATCTTTTTGTGTTGTTTCTCATACTAACTAACATATAGACAAAATAACCAAATTGAAAATTTTAAAAAACTCATAAAAATTGAGATACCAAATTGATTTTTAGATAGTTATATTATGAAAAAAATATACTATGCCTTGATTTAAATGAACAAATTAATATATATATATATATATATATATATATAAAATACATA
>Ga0209700_101140_pt1 | contig 53845 bp, 20 predicted proteins | sample SiratroredBW_FD_187528 | JGI IMG/M metagenome (GOLD analysis project Ga0209700, IMG submission 187528) | Root nodule microbial communities of legume samples collected from California, USA - Siratro red BW (SPAdes) (version 2) | ecosystem: Host-associated > Plants > Roots > Nodule | place: USA...
TTTTTTTTTTTTTTTATACTAGAAAACTTCCATAAAATTTAAGATCAACCGTGTGTATCAATCTATCTAATTTATTTATATTTTATATTAAATATTACTTCCAATTTAGATGTAAGTTTTATTATTAGAGATGATAAAACTAATTCATAATGTGCGTAAATTATATTTTACAAACCATTTTATAAGATTGGATTATACTTAAAATTTACTTTTCAAACTTTATTATAATAAACACAAATATAGTTTTATATATATATATATATATATATATATATATAAATGCAGCAGAAGATGGTTGTGGTGTTGGTCTCTTCCCCTTTGATTAGAATTGGAGGGTTTAGTGGCATTGATGCATTAAATGGAGGTTATTGTCAAGTTTAGAAGTGGTAGATGAGGAGGAAGCTTTAGAGTTAGGGTTGGTAGTCCCCACCCACCGAAACTCAAAGACAACCTAAGTGTCGTTGTGTCAAAAACTGATTGCATGGAGGGTGGGGTTTGTACAAACACATAACATTGTAGCCAAGCCAAAACCATTAAGAATGGAAGCAGAACAGTGTCTTGTGTGTGTGTAATATGGTACTCTATCTGCGGTCCCCAAAACCAATGGTTGGCAACTCATGTGCTTCCTATGCAAGACATTGCCTCTTTCCTAATGTGGACCTCATCTTGCCCTACATTTCTTCTTTCTTTCTCTATTACAAAACCTAATTTCAAAGATTAAATAATCGACCTGATAAATACTATAAAGACTAATTATATTGTTGAAAAAATCGAACTGGAAAATACTAGAAAGACTAATTATATTGTTGAGAGAAAATCGAGTTAAAAAATACTGAAAGATAAAAAAGATAGTAGTCAAACTAAACTTATATAAAGAAACGATATTACTTTTAACCTAATAAAGAAATTGCTTTGCACAATAGGTTTTTTTTTTCTTCTTCGTCTAATTTAATTTCTTTGAACATATTTCGTAGATTCTATTATCTGTTTGTTCAAGTATAAGGTTCCTTACATCACTTTCGTCGACCTCAAGACCTCCAAACCCTACTCCTCTCAACTTCACTTACAAACATGAAATACCTCTCTTTAGTGCATATGTCGAAAATATTAAGGCTACAATTTTTATTCTGCTTCATTAGATTGCCCCTTCTTCTTTTTTTAATTGCCCTAAATACTTATAAAAAGGCACATCAAACTCAAAGTCAGTGAGACATTGATCCATATTAAATGGGTGTATAAATAATTTGTGTACCTCTAACATGCATGTTATTTTCGTCACTATATAGGTGTGTCCTTGTGAAATTATGTGTTCCCTACTATGCCATATTCTGCACGGTAATACAGTGACTAAGTCAAGTCATACATTCAAATTGACTGGGTTTTCCACAAATTTTGGTTACTTAGATGCACATCCAAACATTCACTTGGACGTGGGAATGTTTTTGGAGAGGTTTGTTTAGAGTAAATCTAACCAGTTAGTGGCAACAAAACATGAGTGTGAAGAGATTGAAAACTCAATCTCATGAAGGACACCTTTGAATTTAAAATTTAGGATTTAGATTCAAGTAAGAAGTCATTTGTACATGTGAATGTACAAATTCAAATCTTACTTAAAAGTTAATTCAAATCTTACTTTCAAATAAGTTTTAGTCTTGGTTATAGCCATTATCCATTAAGAATATGATTAATTAACTTAGGGTTGATCCAGGAAATTTTTTTTTTTTATAATTTGATAGAAATAACTTTTTCCTTTTAGAAAATTGATCCACTAGTTCTTCATGGTATCATCTATACGATATGTATTTATATATTCTGGCTATAGTCTAGACAAAATGTATAGACAAATAAATGGTTTTGGTTTGTGGAGTAGACAATCATGTATAATCTTGTGTATCATGGTGTTTTATTTATTTTTCATTAATATTGATTTAACATCTTTAAAAACATAACTTCAAGACTACAAGATTCTAACTCCCAATATTATTGGTAAAGTTTGCTTGATTTCATTGCCATTGCATTACTATATGTCTTTTTGTATTTGTCACTTGGTAAAAAATTGTCCTAAGAAAATTGGTAAATAGGATTTTCCCCATGTCCTTCATTCGTGCCCAATCTATTCAAGCCCTTCCTTATTAAACTGAGCATGTCCTTCTCTTTAGGGTTGTGTTTAGCCAGTTTAGGTAACACCATTTCAAAATTTTATAATTTTTTTATCATCAACCTTTTAGAAAATTTAAAATTATTGTCTAGATAAAGTAATTAAACTCTCTGAATATGATGATTTTAGTAACTTACACGTTTGTCTAATAACAAGAATAAACAAAAAAATATATCTATGTTGTATTTATTCACTATTGTTTAAGTGAAAATATTTACAAGAAACTTATAATTATTATTATTATTATTTTGGAAAATAAGAGATGATTATTAGTTGAAATATTTAAACATTAAGTAAAACTAAAATAATTAAGTTCTTCCTTTTCTTTCTTTGTGAAACTCCCCCATCCAAACGTAAGTGATAGTACTTGACTTGACATTATAATTATGTACTAATACTTTCTTCTGGGTCGTCTATAATAATGGTTTACTGGATCATGTTCACCCCACTCACCAAACAAATCCTTAACTTTTAGTACATGGTCCTACATATGTAGGGCATCAACCTCGCGTTCAAACTACATAATTGAGCTCAAATCTCTCCATAATTGATTACACATAGATAGGGATGGTAACACACTAGGTGAATATAAGTTTCAATATAAAAATTTATATTTATTTTTGTTTTTTATATTCGATTTTTGATATAGCATTTGTGTTTCAAAAGCCCTTTTGTCTATATTTTTATTAAAGGTTATTTTTATAAAAAAATAAAAAATTGTATTAAAAAGTTTTAATATTATTAAGAATTCAACATTAACATGACATGTATTTTTTTCTTAACTAGTACAATTTTGCTAATTACATCATTTTCTAAAATTGCGTTGTACTATGTGATTGTTTTCACATGAACAGAAAAATTTAAACTAATATTTTCAAAATTCTTAAACTAAACTTTTGCATGCTTATAATTTTTTTAGCTGTTTTTCCTTTTAAATTATCAAAACCATAATCATATTTTAACATTATATTATATTTTCGAAATGTATAATATAGAAGTTACTCTTTTCCAAAACTAGATTCTAAAAAGGCAATTGCTTCCTCCACTTCCACAATTGTTCCTGCACCCATCACTTTTATATAATATCAAAATTATCCTTGGCAGAATATACTAAAAGGCAAAGTGGTTCACTGAGTGGTAGTGACAAGTAGATTTTCTAGTAACAAGTAGATTTTCTGGCTTGGTAAAGGGTGCTACAACAATCTTCTCCTGCAACCTTGTCTTGCAGCATTGAATGTTGGTAAATTATTTTATTTTGTTTGGTTTAAGCTTGGTGTAGAGGTGTAAGATTCGATTTTTCATTTAATGATTATGGAAAACGAAATCCATAATAAAATGTAGGTGGGTTAAATACGTTATGAAAAACATTTTTCATAATAGAAAATTATTGTGTTACGAAAACTATTTTTTGTAAGTGAGGGGGTGTGATATGAGTGCCTACGAAAACTGTTTTCCGTAAGAAGAGAAAATAATTACGGAAAAAGTTCTCCATAAGAGAAATTGTTTGTTACGGAAAACATTTTCCATAAGAGGAAATTCAGTTTATGGAAACCTTTTCCATAGAAGGAGAAAGTGCATTATGGAAAACTATTTCCATAAGAGGAACAAAAAGTCTCTTATGGAAATCGTTTTCTATAATACACTTCTCCTATGAAAAATATTTTCATAAACTGGATGAAAACGTCTTCCGTAACAACAAATTTCTCTTATGAAAAACTTTTTCCTCAATTACTCTCTCCTCTTACGGAGAACAGTTTTCGTAGGCACTCATCTCACACCCCTACTTAAGGAAAACAGTTTCCATAACGCAATAACCTTCTATGAAAAATGTTTTCCATAATGTATTTAACTCACCCATATTCTATTATGGATTTCATTTTCTGTAAACCTCTACATGATGCCTAAATTAAGCAAAATAAAATAACTTACTTACGTTCATAGCTGCAAGAGAAGGTTGTAGGAGAAGATTGTTGCAACACACTCTACCACCGTACTCGCTGAAAAATCTATCATCACCACCACTCACCACTTTGCCGTTTAATATATTCTGCCAAGGACACTTTTGGCATTACATAAAAGTGATGGGGTGCAGGAAGCAATTGTGGGAGTGCAGGAAGCAATTGCCTTCTAAAAATTAGACGAGGCCCACTCATATATATCAACATATCAAAGCCCATAGACTCAAAAGACTGGGTTTTTCTCCCTCCACCTCTTTACCCTTTTTTTTCTCTTATCTGCACACAAGCTTACCAACGTGACATTACCATTATATATCTTGAATGTATTTCAAATTATGTAATAAAAAACATTTAAAATATGTAATTTAAAATATAATTTTGTATTGTATAATTTGAAATACGATTTTTGACTATGTAATTTATAATATTACACCAAATTGCATAATCTGAAATAGGAGTATGCAATTCTAAATATGATTTTGGATCAATTAATTCATAATTTTCGAATTATACTATTTTAGATTATGAACTCTGAAATGTATTCTACATAGTTTTGAATGTGTAATTTGAATCAAGATTATATAACGTAGAATATGACTATGAATTGTGTGTTTAGAACTCTATTCTATATTAAATAATTCAAAGTAGGATTATGTAATTTAGAATATAGTTTTTTATTAAGTAATATAGAATAAATCCTGAATTGCATAATTTTGAATAGGATTGCTTTCAAGATTACCTTATCTCGAATGTAGTTTTGGATTATCGAATCTAAAACATTATTATTCTGAATTATATAATCTAAAGTATATTCTAGATAATTCTGAATTATAAAAATGTCTCATACTTCATATTTTAGAATATAATTTCGAATTGATTATGAAATGTTATAACAGAAAGAATTGATCATTTTGTATATTATGAGGGTCAAAAGACATTATAGAGGTGTAGGAAGAAAATCCCAAAAACATGTAGACTAAACTTGTCAAGCGGTCCAAGAAGAAGAAGACTCAAAACTTAGATTACTAGTCCAAACAAATAAAATCAGAACAGATGACATCCGATCACCTTCCATTAGCTTAACAACTTTGTTAAAGTTACCATTTTTGAGTTTTTCAAATAGAAAAAATGTCATTTCCTTAGAAATGATAAACCAAGTTTCATCATAGAGATTAATCAACAATAAATTACATTCAAAATGTAATTTAGAAATGGTACTAATTTGTTCTTACACTAATTGCTAAACACTGCTTGAGGCTGTGATAAGTGCTAGTGGTATGTTTAGAATTCCTTAGTGCTTAAGAACTCATTTAACACTTACAAAATAAAATCTGATTTACCCTATAAAACTTTAGGTAGTTATCAAACAAGTAATGCAAATATACTTGGAGAAAGTCTTCAACACGTAGATTTGACATTTCTAAATAATTCAAATTCACGTAAAAGAATGGTTAATGGAGTTGGCTGAGTCAGAAAACATTGAGACACATGTTTCATTGTTGGTGGAGAAATGGGATTGAGATTTAAGCATGCAAATGGTATCATGGCAACACCAACTACTTCTAGTGATATAATGGGATGCCATGAGTACGAGTAGATGGTGATTGAGGTGAGACATTGGTAGCTGATATATCTCTATGAACTATTGAAGGAGTGCAATGATGAAGATATGAAAGAACATGTGCACTGTCTTTCACAAAGTTAACCCTTTTTTTCCAGTCCAATTCCAGCTTCTACATCATCAAACAAGACAGAAAACAAGCTTCTTATCTCCATGTACTCATAGATAAGAAACATAATGATTCTTTTGTGCAAGAAAAGTCCAAAGAGTTTCACAACATGATGCTTTTTACTTCTGATAACACCTTTACCTCATTTCTGAAACTCTCATCAAAGGTCATTGTGTTTTTTCAAGGCAACAATCTTACCACTTGGTAGATGTGCCCCATAAACACTTCCAATGTTTTATGTCAAAGTTATCAGTTACTCTAATTTTGTCTTCATAGGCTATGCTTTCATCATAGTTTCATATACAAACCAAATCCCACTCTTAGTGTCTTTTGTTGTCTCAGCATGTTTGTTATTATGTACCAAAAGTTAGATCTTCTTTGTTTCTTATGTACCAAAAGTTGCGATTCAATTAGTATTTTAAAAGTCTAAAACACCAATATAACTTGTAGTATTTAATTGCAATAAATTTTAAAATTATTTCATATCTTTGAAGGATTTAGTGTAAGAGACAACAGAATAGAATAAATGAGACGTTACATATTTAAACTAGCTTAAAAAGTAGAAAAATGAATGATTTTTTTTGTGTTTTAATAAGTCTCCTTTCAAATACTTTTTACCAGAAAAAAAAAAGAATAAACAACTTTATAAGTTATACATAAATTAATATTTTCTAAAAGTTTACCTTTTTAACATATGCATAAGCTAAACTTATCCTGTAAAAAGCTCATTTTATTTTTCTCTAGGGAGAAAACTTACATCTCCAACCCTATGAAGTAAATGATTTTCAAGAAAGAAATTCCATAACTCTCTCCCTTTACCAAAAGAAAAAGAAAAGGGAAGAGAAGAAAAGGCAATTCTTGCACTGCAATTATGAACAAAAAGCTTATCTTTTTCTGATCTTCCAGAAAGCAAGGGCAGCTGTTTCTCCAGGACAATGAAACAAATGAAAGGACAAAAGGAAAGAATATTAATGAAACTGTACACACCAGTGCAAAGGAGCTGTTCCATACACAATAATATACAATCTAACATCTATAACTAACTATAACAACAAATAGGTATATAAACCATCCCAAAGTAACTGGTTCCTGTTCCATGTTTTTCATGAAAAAAGTAGCAGCCATCAGAGCTCTTACAAAACTCAAGAGAGTGCAAAATTTCCCAGTTAACTTGTGTTCTTCATTCCATCAATTCTTTGAGATTCCTGGCTCTACTACACTCATTGGTTCCTTCTGCCATTGGACTTAAAATCTGCATTGTCACTCTTGTCTGTATCAGAATGAGCCTCCACCTCCATGTTTCCTGCCTGACTCTTCCTGCGTCTTCGATCCTGAAATGCCATTCACAATGTTTGAGAAACAACACACTGCAAACAAAGATGTAAACTTTAATATGTGATGAGTTCAAAGAGCCAAAGGGGTCCCAAAATAAATGTCGCTTTTTCCTTTTGTTTTCATTCTCTTTGTGCTCCCTGCATCCACACTTTCCCTTTTGTTTTGTTGAACCTTTTTACATGTTGTTGAAGGAAGCTAATATAATATCATGTAACAGAAATTGGAAAAATATTGTGATGTTGAAGGTGAGAATCAGAACTCAAACCTCTCTAGGTATAGGATATTCCTCTGATTCAAGCATGCGGACAACTTGGCTCATCCTTGGTCTTTTTTCAGCATCTGGATCAACACACCTCAAGGCAGTCAAGAGGGCTCGTTTAAGGGCACTTGTGGATGGCCTAGTCTCGATGTTGGGATCCAACACCTCTTCTGACCGTCGAAAACCTACCATCATCTTCAGCCAGTCGACCAAATTTACCTACAAGATCGACCTGATAGTGTTAAGGAAAGTCCAATGACTATGAAGAATCAAATTGTAATCTACATGTGCATGCAAACCTTACTGTAAAAACTGATTTTATAGGATTGAATTAAACTTAATCCTGCTTTCTAACAAAAACAAACTAGTCTGTAAAACAGTGAAGAGAGTGAATGTACATGCCTCGGCTGCTGGTCGGCTATAATCCACAGGGTCTCTTCCTGTAATTGCTTCCAGGAGCAATACCCCAAAACTGTAAACATCACTCTTCTCATTTAGCAAGCCAGAATTGGCATATTCTGGAGCTACATATCTGGGAAAATGCAATGAAAACAAGAAAAGAAGGATAAGTTAGAGGCATTTTCAGTTTCTATAATACTATGTGTAAAAGAAATGATCAAATTAGTCAAATTTAGAGTGCAAATGATATGTGCTGTGAGATGGTGGAACTGAAAATTTGAGGTGCTTGTCATAAATTTTTAGGCAAAATGAAACACTTAATTATTCTCTTTGTTCAGCAAGCCAGAATTGGCATATTCTGGAGCAACATATCTGAAAATGAAATGCAAGCATATAATAGACTATGATAATTTTGTGCGTAAATGATTATCTGCTGTGTTTTGACAGAACCGTCATAAATTTTTTACGCAAAGTGAACTACCTTATAGTGTATATGGAATGTATATGTTCTAATCATGATTAGACTACATGCATGAGATCACTGAGCAAAATTAAGCCAAAGATTGTGCTTGCTTCGGGAAATGATGTTACATTCTTGGGAATAAATCCCCAGGAATGATATTTCTGAAAATATGGTATGTCCATGTTTGATATATTACATCATTTAAAATGTTACATGCCCATTTTGACATTCCTGGAATGTAAATGTAAACCTTCAGACAAGATCCCATAGAAGTTAATAATATAATTTCTCAATTTTCAGTGTAAAATATAACAAAATAATAAATCATGCTTAGTTGTGTTGTGTACATCACCATGCCTAACTAAACATTTATAAAGAAACTAACTTTTACACAGAAAACAAACAACTTCCAATTAACAAGAAGCTTACCCGAAAGTGCCCATTACTCTGGTTGTAATATGACTTTTTCCAGCACCAAGTAACTTAGCCAGCCCAAAGTCAGATATTTTGGCATTAAAGTCCTCATCAATTAGAATATTGCTCGACTTAATATCTCTATGCACAACTTTTGGCTCAATTGCCTCATGCAAATAAGCCAGCCTACAAGATAATCAGAGATCAACATAAATACCCCTAAAAGAAAATGAAGCTGAAGACAAAGTAGATTAATTTGTTTTCAGGAAGCATACGCTTTGGCTGTTCCAAGGAGAATTTTTATCCGAGCATCCCAAGTAAGAAAGCCATGCTGCCGCATGGCCCCGTGAAGCCACTGCTCTAAATTGCCATTGTTAACATACTCATAAATCAACAACCTGAAATTATTAGGAGGGTCAATAAAATCTACAAATAATATAAAGCAGTACTTAACATGAATAGGAAAATGCAAACAGTACTATAGACATACATGTCAATTACCATGAATTTTCATCCTAGAAAAAACTTCTGGCCTTAATTGTTCAAACCAATAGATTTGTAAATCAGAATAATGGAGACATTACCTATGAGTGCCTTCAATGCAGTAACCCAAAAGTCGAACTAAGTTCTTATGCCGCACATGACCAATAGCCTCAACCTCCACCCTGAATTCCTTTTCAGCTTGTCCTCTGCATGATGAATATCAAAAGTTATGAGATAAACAACCTGCATCAGGAGTGTTCTAACAAAACACGAAATATGACATTGTATAAACTAATCTAAAATTACAACGAACACAATGGCTGCAATGCAACATAACAAGCTAATGACAAAACTTACAAATTATTGAGGAGCTTCTTGATGGCCACAGGACTCCCATTGATTAATTGACCTCGATAAACAATTCCATATCCACCTTCCCCAATAACATTTTCTTTTGAAAATCTGTTTGTAGCAAGTTCTAGGTCCCTTAATGTAAACCAGTGACCCCAGCCAAGCTGTGAGAATTCAGGCAGACCAGACAAAGGGGATGGTGTGGTTATAGGATGCAAAGAAGACCTATAAGAAGAAATTCCCTTAGCACCACTTTCTTCACCTGATTGAGAGCCATTAGAATCTTTCTCTAGATGATTAAATGAGCCTGATTGACTACTATTGTCCCCATTCTGTGTTTGATTCAAAACCTTTTCAGTCTCCCCTTCACCAAATCTGTCATTCAGACTCATAAAAGTACCATTCTGAGGATGATTATTTGCTGAAACCTGATCAACTCTGATTTCTTTGATCTCTTCTGAAACAGCTAACACATGACTAAGTGGAAGCTTGCCATTGACTCTTCTGAACTTCTTTCTTAAAGTGAGACATGTTGATAGCACCACGAGAATGATTACGATGAATAACCCAACTATTATTCCCATTAGCACCCACACCTTCAAACCAAAAACAAAAGTTTTCTTGGACAACCCCGAATTCAGATCAGATGCCATTTTGCTGCTGCCAAACAAATCTGCATGCGTCAGAGTTCAAATACTTGAGGGCACTAAGATGCACACAGAAAATCAAGTAGCAAAAAATAAAACATTTGACCAGACTAGCAATGGATATGAATTATGCATTCACCAGATTTGACAAAGTTGTTGCACATCCACCTTAAAAAATGTCAGCAACAAACTGAACTATCTTGCCAACATACACACAAGTAACTAGAAAAAAAATTTAAAAATTGGTTACATACTAACAGGAGCTCATTTCCCAGAAAAAGATAAATGCGGAAAAATTTTGGAAAAATAAACTCTGCATCTTGGTTTAGTGTTCACATCCCTAGTAAATGAAGCATATATGAAGGGGAGAAAAGTCTTTGATTTCAAACTTATTGCAAAATACGAAATCGTGATAAGCCAAAATAGCATAAAAACAAAGAAAAATGCTTTTTTAGGACACTGAAAACAAAGTATGCGAGAAGGACCGGACTTTGTTCTCTTAGTACTCGAGAGGACACAAGCCTAATAAAATTTCAAAATTCAGCAAACCCAAAATAATTGAGCAAGTTGCAAGAGAGCCAGTGAGAAAACAACAAAAAAAGGAATCATCTTTGTAAACATCTCCTTGGTTGTTACCATCAAGATTGCAACAATTTTCTTACACATTATGTTAAAAAGAGGCAACAAACAACTCTTTGGAGCTGAAAAGGATCAATCAATGAGTACCTGTTCACAGCTCAAATCTTTCACAGATTTGTCCCCAGCACCTTTTCAGACCCTGAAGCAAGTTAAGTACTAGATCTTCTATGCTCCCAAAACCCTTTTGGGTGTGAAGCCATTGCAGCACTAAAACTTCACATCCATTGCAAAATTCCTACCAATGTGAGATTTTGCTTTCTGGGTTGTCTCAAATGTTCAAAAGGGTGTCTGTTTCCGAAAAGGAACTTCTGAGACCCCCTCCCCTCAGTGGACCAAATGAAGGAGGAGGTCACAGCAAAGGCACTGATCAGAGTCTGTGGTGAAGTTGGAGGGAGTTGGAGAACACAAGAGGCACATGAAATTCTGAGGAGAGAAAAATGGTGGGGCTAATAAGAAGGCATGGAATTATCAGTGGTAGGTGATGGGAAGTGACATGACTCACATTACATACAGTAAAAGAGAAGGCATCAAAATGGAAATTTTTCTTTGCTGTTTCTTCAAATTTCTTCCCTCTCCTGTTTTCAGTCCCTTTCTTCCTTCTGTTCATGTCTTTGTCATTTCTCTTCATCATATTTTTTTGTATTTATTATTCTTCTCATAATCCATTCTGGCACACTTTCAGGCACACAATTATTACTCTATCTACTAGTATTCTGTAAATTGATTAATAAATTAATATTATGTCAATTTTTTATATATCTGTTTCAATTCATTTTTAAATAATCACACATAGTAAATAAAGAAAAAACAACTAATTAAGTTGTTTTGTTAAATGTTTAAAATAATATTATCAATATACTAAATTTACTTTCATTAATACTAACTTTAACTTTTTTTATTATTTATTAATAAAAAACATATATGTTTATAATATTTAATAAGACTAACAAGGAAAAGAAATTGAATATTTCATACAAACTATAAAATATTTTATAAGCAATAACCATTTTTTAAAATTATTCCTTATAGTAAAGAAAAGAAAGAGCAGTTTATATATGCGTCATCCTTAATTAGCATACACATAATGAAAAAAATAAAGAAATTGTTCCACTAACATAAAAGTTTGCTATTAGTTATACTCTCCATATTGTAACATTTACCAAAAATTGAAGTAAATTGATTTATATCAAAATTTGCACACATAATGTCCTAGTTTTGAATGATGGAATTGTTGAAAAAAACTTAAATAATCATTATGTGATTTTCCAACAAATAAAAGGGTGAGCGTTTTTTTATGAAAGTATGTGACTATTTATAAGAATTTGTGTGTAAAATATTACTTTGTTCAATTAAAAAAACGGAAAAGTGCAGTTTTTATATATTTCAAAAGGTAAAAACTTCATTATATATATCAATATACTTCTAATAATTTGCAAAACTTGTAGGGTTTATATGTAAAAATATAACAATGTGATGACAAAACTTGTAGTGTTCATATGTAAAATATTGAGTTTTGTACCACGTCAATTTTCTTTTGCAATTTTCTATAAACTTGTAGTGTTCTTTAAAACTTGTAGTGTTTAATCTATAAATAGTGTGAGATATGAAATTGGCTCCATTGAATTTTCTGAACTTGTTTTCATGCAAATTTATAAACTTAATTATAAATTACCCCTGAAATTTACAAATTAGTATTTTACATACACCTTGAATCTCTTTCTACCTTTGCCAATTTTCTTTTACCATAAGATTTTTACCATCATTAGTACTATCTATAGTTTTAAAGGTGAGTTTAAACCTAGATGAAAAATCAAACATATGAGGTGTGTGTGATTAAGATGTTTGAAGAGAAGCAGTGTGAGGAGTAATGATTGGGATGAAAGAGCAAAGGTTGCATATGTTGTGGGTATGTGGTCCCCTCTTACTTCTTTAAGGAAACTTATTCTGGTCCAAGATAAGTACGTCATCAAAAAGCACTTAAATGAAATGGTTTTAGTTTTCACTGCCACATATCACTATCCAAACAGGACACTGCATGACTCAGCAAGACGTGTAACTCTTCACATTGCTTCACGTTTCAGCTACACTTCTTTCACATTTTCTTACTGCATACCTATAATTATGCTTAAGAACACCTTCTCCATTTTCTCACTCTCTTGTCTTATTACAATTTTATTATATAATTACATAATTTATTACTTTATTGGTTATTAAATACGAAATTCTCCATAATTCCTTCACTGTAAAATAAATTTACAGACTTGCAAGAAAAAAAAAAAGAAGGTAAAATGGACATGCAGAACAGACAAATTTTAATCACCAAAACCACAACCCAAACAGAAATTGGAGAAGTGAAGACAAAACCATGCTTACTGTTACGATAAGGCCGTATATGTCTTACATCGATGGAGAAAAATCCATTTAGGAATCTCTAATACCAAATGCACGCATAAAATTTTATATTGAGCCATTTTTTAGGGTTTAATATTCAAGAAATTACATTAAAACATTTTATATAATATTCAAGAAATTTTTTAGGGTTTCAAAAAATTTCAGATTAGTTTTTGACTTTTTTTCCTTTTTTTTCTCATTGATGGTATGGAAACAGGATAAAATTTTGTCTCTTCTTTATTTTTTATGTGAGTATGAATGATTAGATAAGATAACAGGACAATGCCAAAAAAGAGAGAAAATAGTTATTTATATTATCTAAATAAGATAAAAGGAGAGAGAGATTTATTTTCAAAAACTTACAAATAAATTAGAATTTTATGAATGAAAATAACATTGTGGACATTAAGCGTAAATTTTACAAAAATTAGTTATCCAAAAAACAAGTTATAAATAAGATGATTAAAAAATACTTTTTTTTTTTCATATCTCTATAGGAAGATTCTTTCTTGTATATTCTATACCTCATAATGGGTAAATAATCAAACAAGACCTTGGTGTTGGTGAACCCATATCCCCAGTTCTCAAATATAAGGTAAACAATTGTCCAGCCATGTCTCCTGCCGACAACTTTGACATAGATTTTTACAACAAAGTAAATGAGTCAACCTGCGATCCACATTTGCTTTCTATGTTGGATTTCATCACAAAGTTAGGTCAAAAAGGTACTGAGTTTTTTAATATTATAAAGTTTGAATTTATATTCAATAAAAATGAAAAAATTAATTATTTTATAAAAAATCATAAATTGATTATTTTAATATTTTATATTAGAGATGACATTATAATATTTCAACTTATTTAATGTTTAATTTTTTCAATGAGTTTCACTCCAAAGAATCATCATTCATGTGCATAGTTGATACATCTCCCAATCATTTTTAACCAAAAGAAAAAAACAAAAAGGAAAAAGTAACCTTCAATTTATACATGTTGGCTTGTCCTTCATCTTTACAATATCTTAAAGGGTCCTCCAATGTCCTAAGTTTTCATTGCACAACAATCTCTTGGGACCCATTTTAGTGTTTTTGTTATACTTATTTAATGATTTTTTTTCTTGATTAAGAAGTGTTATTGCATGATTGGATTGTGTGGTGTAGCAGCTTATAGATTTGAGATGAATTAAAAAGTGGAAATCATTGAGTGATTGAAAAGATTTGTTCTTAGGCCATGGACAAGAAGAATCTTGTGGTGTGGGAGGTGAGGCCCTAGGGAAGGGTTCCTAGAAATAGATGAGTAATGGTGTGCCCAAATCTCAGTTCCATTCAAAGAGATTCTTCAATAATGAGAAGCATATTAGGCTGGAATTTGTGGAAGGTGGCACATCAAAATCTGAATGTGGCTGCACAATTTCAGACATTTTCCCAATTGATTGTTGCAAAGTGTGAGCAAGCAAGTACACAAAATTATGGTTTAGTGACAATGTTAAGGAATTGAGCACTGGTTGTGGTAGTTGTTGAAACTGCTTTGTCTTTTGAGGTTGTGCTTGCTTAGGGAAGTTAATGGCGTAGCATTCAGGTAATTTTGTTCTTCATTTTTATATCTACTTATGATAATTACAAATGTGTCTTCTTCCATGTCCACTGTTTTCCTCAAAATGTGTCAATGTACTTTTCTCTTTTATTCACTTACCTTGGTTTATTTCACCTTATATTTTCTCATTTCTATGAAGATGGAAATAAATATTTCATCTTTTTCATAAGGTTGTGAAAGTATATTTTTGGGTATCTTTATTTTTCTAAAAAGATTATGTCTTCCTATCTTAGATTCTGCATATTTCCACAAGAAATGAAAGTTAGTGTGTAGATTATTAACTAGTTATTTACAAGTGCATTCGTATATTTTTTTTTTCCGATTTTTAAATTAAATCAATTTTCACTTCTTCTAGAATTATTAAATATCCATATTTTTGATAATATCGTTTTTTCAAACAATTGAAAAAAAGTTAATGGGTGAATTAAAAATGAAAAGATAAATAATAATTATGTCAATCCATTAATAACAAAAATTAAACAATAGAATATTTAAGTAAAAGTAAAATGTATTTTGATTACTCAATAAAATATTTTTTTTAATAAAAAATTAATTAAAAATATATAAATTTATAATATTCTTAGAACTTAATTAAGTCTTTTCTAACAAATTAAGTGGGATATATTTACTAAAGACAAAGTTAATAAGTTATTTTTAGAAGAGTATAAAAATATATTTATTATACACATCTTTTTATGATTTTATTCACGATAACTTATTTTTATTATGATAATTGATTTTTTTAAATTATATTAACTTTTTTATTATTATAAAAGAATATATGTCTTGAAATCTTATGCACATTCATTATTATATAATAAAAAAGTTAATAACACTTTTCTGTGTTGGGAGTGTACTAAATTGCTTTGAGAGCCCAATAGTCTCCAACTTGAGTCATATTACAGGGTCCTTATTAAGACTCTTGCTATTTACACATCTCTTCTTTACTACACCTCACTTTTATTTCTTTTATTTAAAATGACATACTTATCATTATTTTCCTATTCTTTTTGAAAAAATACTTATCTTTTTAAATCATTTTCATATTTCACTCCCATAACTCACAACAATGTTTCTTTAATTAAATTTAAAAAAAAATCATTATTTTCACGTCATTTCTTTCTTTTTAGCATGTTTTGGATGAAATATCTCTTAAAAAAGTACTTTTAAAAAATTGTGTTTCTTACATGATGAAAAATATTAGGAAACACGATTGATTTTCATGTTTAGGAAAATACTCTTTAAATGCTAAGACAAAATTATATTATTGAAAGTACATTCTCAAATGCTAAAAAAAAATGTTTATATAATATTATAAAATGTTCCCATTACAATAAAAAGTACTTTCTAGCATATATTTTTTTTTCTTTAACATTTCCAAAAATACCTTTTAGAATACTATTTTAGTTTTCATGTTTCAGCAAATACTTTTTGAAACATTAAAGAAACAAAATGTATTTTACTTTCTAAAATGTTAAAAAATAAAAAACGTGTCTTAGAAAAATATTTTTTAAAATTAAAAATATTTAAAAAGCGTTTGAGGAATTAATTTCAAAACACTCATTTTACACTTTTGGAATGTAATTTGTGGAATACACTTATTTTAACATTCCACAGAATACTTTTCAAAATATGAAAATGAAAAGAGTAATTTTCTAAATGTACTTCCTTAACTTGAACTAGGAAGCATCTCTAACATCACATATTTGACTTAAAGAAACTCATAATGCTACTACTTCACTTGAAATAAGCGTGAATGAAGATAAAATAGGCCAAAAATACTTGTATCCATTTTTAGATATTCTCAACAATCCTGAAACCAATCAAACATTACAAAATCATCTTAAATATCACTTACAAATTATATATATATATATATATATATATATATATATATATATATATATATATATATATATATATATATATATATATAAAATTAAATTTCATTCTAAAATTTACAATACATCTTTATTAAATGCAATATATACTACTGATTACCTTATGCATTTAAAATTACCTTCCAACCAACATAATCAAAGCACTCGTTTAAAAAGAAAATATGATAATAGAAATTTCACAAAAAGGGACACATAAAATTGTTTCACTAGTCATTGACATTATGAAAAGTATTTATAGATGAATGGCGTTTTTATTTCATTTTTATATAATAAATTCAACAAAATAGATACCTAATAAGATCAATATGAAAGACAATGTGAGAAAAATAGAAGAAAATGTAAAAAAAAAAAGTTTTTAAAAAAAATGAAATAAGAACAAGTTACCTTTGTCGTTAAAGCTCTCACTACATGTCTCTGTATTATTTCAACTATTCTCATTTTATTTAGTTATTCCCACACAATATATAAAGAAATTTCATACACATACTCATAAGTGTAACAAAAACTGTGATTAGACAAATTCATAGTTCGAAGCTCTATCTTCCTTCTCTCTTAAATTTTTCTTGAAACTAGCAGGAAGCTTGTTCATTTTGCCCACAAAACTTTGAAGTAAAACCAAGGGTTACAAAATATACATAAAGGCACCAAGAATATCATTTTCAAACACCACATGCATCAGATATATTGCAATGTAATTAAAAGTGTTTAGATTTAAAAATTTGCATTCAGTAATCTATGAAATAATTCCCAAACAGAGCTGATTATACAAACTGTTCTCTTATCTATTCTCAAAAGCCATGATTCAGAATGGTAAATCAGAGATGATGCATTCTACACAGGCAAGTAATTACAAATAACAAGCATATGATTTAATTATGAAAGCTATTGCCTAAAAAGAATGAGGAATAGAGATGCATTCCCCTTCCTAGTTCTTTCTCCAAAAGGGTACTCTAAATAATCTTGAATTTGGGTTTTCACTTCCCTGTTGCATATTGGTTGGTTAACTGCGTACGTCCAATATGAGATAACCTTGATGACGAAACAAGTGGTGTTTCTTCATCAGAGGCAGTTCCATTACCTCCAATGTTTCCCTCATCGTCATCACTGTTATCTGGCACATAAATATCAGATGACTTCTTCTCAAATTTCCAGTCCTGCATGCATGTCACACACAATTTACTTAAGATCTTAATCAACATTATACAAGTCTTAGTTTAGCATTGCCTTAGTAGGATTATACATTTAACTTATACTAGTAAAAAATGTTGAAAGATGGAAGAATTTGAGACCTTTGTATCAAACAAGTGTTAGTTTAGCTTTTTGACTTAGTAGGATTATACATTTAAATTATACTAGTAAAATGTTGAAAGAAGATAGAAGGATTTGAGACCTTTGTGATCCGATCGGGAAGACTTTCAACAGGCAACTGAGAGGCCCTGACATCCCTAACCTTTATGTAATTGTACATCACAACTCCAAATAGTGCTGCAGGAAAAAATATGAAAGGGTAAGAAGGAGGGGGTAATTGAAGAATATCATGATACAAACAAAACTTACCAATTGCATAACCGATTATATTCAACCCAGTTATTGTAGATTCTGGGAATATAACAGTGGAAAGAGCTATCAATATCCAGTCTTTAAGAACGCCAGCAACCCGGATGGTTACAGCACCGGTTCTACCAATGACTAAGAAAATTGAGAAGTTCAAGGCTAGTGCACATACAGCATTGGAGAAGAAGATCCAGAAATTAAACTGAATCTGTGAAACTTCCATTACTGGCTTCTCCAATAGGTACCAAGGCACAAAGAGAAACACAAAACTGCATATAACAGTAAAAGAAGTTAGCAACACACATGGCAAGCAGGGTTTGTTGATAACCATGCACTGAGACCCGGAATAAAATCGCTTATTTGTTTGAGCTAGAAAGTTTGGCAACAAACTAGATTTATGTCATGAACTGCATAATTAGAAAAAGTCAGAACATACAATAATAGACTACTAGATGTGCATATGTGAAGTCTATATTGCAAAAAAGTTGTGCAATATAAATATTTGGATAATCCAGATGATCATGAATCAATTAGATGGTTACTATTCATTAGTAACAGATAAATTGCCATATTTTCTGTTTGGTTTCAGTAGTACAACAGTTGTACGGAATTCAGTGATGCGTCTTACATAATATGAATGTAAATACCTGCAGGGAGCTATGTAATATAAGCTTGTAATAGGATTTAAAGTCAGCCCCTTTTTCTGCAGAAGGACTTGTGTTAAGACCAGTCTTAAAGCTTCTGCAAAGATGCCTGTGACCTGGTAAACTGTACCAACTGCATTAAAATGAATTTCCCCATAGGAGGAAATGACGACTCCAACACTGACCAGCAACATGTTCGAGAACACATCACACCTTGCTTTGTCAGTGCCACACAAAACAGCCATGAGGAAAGTTGCCACCGGCACTGAAATATCAAGATTTTGAATTAAGGAAATTGAGCTAAGATGGAAAGAGAAACACGTGAATTTTTTTTTTTAAAAAAAAAAGAAAAACTTACTCAGAGCTTTTAGCATCTGGATGAAAGCCACGGAGATGTGCAAGTAGGCAGTGTTACCAAACCTGTAGTACCCAAAGACATTACATATTGCTCGTATGAATAGTTATTTCTTCAAAAATATTACTATTAGCAGGCATATGTAAAACCAAAATACAATAGTGCCGGATACCAAAGTAATCTTTCACTTTTAGCACTATACAAAAGGAGCATCCATAATTTCATAGAAACATCATCGTTTGAAATTTGGATTATATATATATTATCGAAAATGAATAATGTTGTATGTTCTCTAACTGACCTAGTACAGAATGCATGGTAATTTTAGGCACCGCATGGTCAACCTCATTATACTATATTCTCTGAGGAGGGTTGATACTCAAACTAAAAGTATCAATCTAACAGATTTGATAGTGAATGCTGGAATGAGAACTCCAATATATAGAACATTACTATGGGATATTGAGAAAACATTTTACAAAGATGACAGTATTAAAAGTAGAGCTATCCCTAGATGGGGTTTCCATGGGCAAACTTCCAGCAATCAAGCTTGACTGCTTAAGCTGATTCAAACCATCAACGTTCATTCTAGCATAAAATGATTGAATGAAGATGTAATTAATTTAATAATGAGAGGCTTCAGATGTTACTGGATCTTACTTGAACATGCCTAACCAAGTTAACTTTTCACATCTCAGAACTGAATGGTAAAGAGAGAGATCAATAATTAAACAAGGTCAAATTAAGCACAATTAGGAAATGTGTGAACAACTTATTTACAGAAAAAGTACAGTTGGCCCGTGTTGTAGTGCTTACCAAAGACTAGATGCAAAGAAAGCACTTATTGGTACCACACAAGTTGCATAGCTGCCACAGAAGGAACTTTGTTTTAGCAAGAAGATTGACTAGGGACAAATAGAGCTTTAGAAGGATTTAAATCAATTGCACACTCACATTTCAAATGTCATTTTGACGGGAGACACAATCTGCAATAACAAAACAAAGGAGTATTGGTCAATGTAGAAACCAAATAATAAGATGACGAAACAAAATCAAGCAAAGGGATGATAAATGGAAAAAATGTTCAAGCATAGAGGGTTTTACATATTGTATGTAGAGTTTAAAATCCTAGTGAAAGCAAAAACTGAGTGTATGTGCAGAGATATGTAAAAAAAATCAGAAAGGCCTTATGAACTGCTCCAGAAATTCATAACATTATCTTCTGTACCATACCATTCATTTGCTTTCTATTTCTAGTCATAAGTTGCACATAACATTCTAGAAATCACATTCAAAGAATCAACCCATTACATATACCAACTTGTGTCACTTTTGACAGCAACAACAATTTTGACCAATATATGAGCAAACTCAGCTTCAACAACTGTCGTTCAAATAACGCAATCAATCATTATCACTTATTTAGGATCTTCCTCCTCATTAAACAAATATATTTAACTGAGTTAGATCTCAGAAACTGATACTGACAAGCAGAATCTCAATTTCAAATGGATTCCAACTTACAATCTCTGGTTGCTAATGTAAGTGAGCCATCACTCCATTCTTCACCGAGCTCTATCAACTCTAAGCTCAAAGCAGGTAATAATCATAACACCTTTAACTAAGAAAATACTTAGTTCAGGTAATTAAATTAAACCAGTGTGAAGAGGACCACAGAAAGAGTCCACATACACAATGCTAACCCATCAACACACCCATCGCTCTCATCTTGCACATGTGAGTAGTAGTACTAACAAATGCTATGGCATGACATGCCACCTAGACAAAGATGACAAGGATGTGCAAGTTCACAAATCAGCAACATCAATCACAAACGAACTAATCATTAACACCCAAAACAAAACGAAGATTTTAGTAGAAAAAGAAGGGTTACCTTAAAGACCCGAACAAGGAAAAATGCGACTGCCCCAGAGAATGCCATGTGAATCATGGTGAGCGTTATGGGAAGGGGAAAGTTAAAGTATTTCGGCGACAAAACCCACTAACAAAACCAAAAAAAAAAAAAAACATAATTAATTAACTAACCATCTTTCTTATCTTAAACCATGGTCAAGTGAAAAGTACCTTGTTGTACAAAATGACGCCGGAAGAGAGCAAGATGTAGATGAACAAGTAGACATATGTGAGAAAAAGCGGTTTGTTAATCATTTTATTTGTTGGGTTTGGACAAGGGAGACAAAGGGGTTCAACACTAAGCACTGTGCAATGACATGTGTCCAAACGCGACTTAGAGCGAAACCCAGATACCAAAAATCAATATTAATGGTAAAAAATTGCGCTTTATTGGAGAATGAGAAGGATGTGGATCGGATCTGCTTCTGGGGTACCCTCAAAGGGAAGAGAAGAATGGTGAGAGGGTACCCAGTGAAGAGAATATAGATATATTTATATATGATAAGAGGAGAGGAGAAATTGCAAATTGAGATGTTGGAAATGTGAGGGAAGGAAAGGGATTGGGGTGTGAAGAGAATAGGTAATTGGGAACCTGATGAAGAAAGTTACTACTTTGGAAAGGAGTGAGTCATTAATGGGAGCTTCTTTGTGTCATGCGCCTCTCTCTTCCTTCCTTAGTATTATGCTTCTTTTCTCTGAACCAATTTACTTACCATTTTCTCAAAAGAATAACTATGGTGATGTGGATTGTAGACCCCACGAATTCTGTGGTCTTGGGAGATACAAAGGGAAAAAAATTGAGTTTTTAATATTTTATAAATTTAATTATTTTTAATTAATTTTGTTGTAATGCTTATTCAATTGTCTAAGTAATTTGTAAGACCAAGTAGTCGTTATTTTTGTTTTTTTCTTGTCTCCAATCTGTCAACCAATTCATGTTTTTCTTCTCCCATTTTTCCAATTCTTCAATTAATTTGTTATTAAAAAGAAGATGAGCTAAAAAAAATAGCTAATGAGTTAGTAAAAAAAGAAAGAAATAATTGTTATGTTATTCTATTATTGACAAAAATCAAACGACATACTACTTTGATAAAAATATAAAAATTTATTTTTAATGAGTCAACAAAATAATTTTCTTAATAACTTAATTTAAAATATCTAAATTTATTAATGAAGTAAAGAGAAAAAAATATAACTAGAAAATCTACTTAAACATATATTAATTAATAACTAAAAAATCACAAAGACAACTAATAAAGAAACAATTATTTGCAAAATTTCAAAATGTGAATTATGATATCAAAGATACAATTTGTGAACATCTCGATTCAAGAAATTTTGTTTATCACTTAAAGTAGAATATATCTTTTAGTAAAGACATTATTTTAATGGAATCCATCTGGATATGTTTAGCGATTATAAAAGTTTAAAATATTTATTTTAAAAAAACTTAACATAAGAAAAAATAGATGAAGTTTCTAAAACTATTTAGTCTTTGAAAGATTTTCATAAAACTTATGTTTTGGATCACTTAGGCAATTGAGATAAAATTTTATTATTAATAGAGTTTAAATATAATATTAGTTATTAATAGAGTTCGTGGATTTGAACTTAGGTTTTTACAGAAAAAAATAGAAAGTCAAAATAATTTAAGAGAAATTAAAGACTTATTTGAATAAATAAAAATCTTATACACATAAGAAAAAGAATGATTGAAAATCTATTGATGAACATGTTTTTCACACGTTACATCCTTAACTAGTGTGGAAAGAGTTATTAAATTTAAGAAGTGAACTCTAAAATTCATAAGATCTTATTAAATTAAGAAGGATAGACCTTATAGAAAAACAACAGCCACAAAAATTAAAAAATAGAGAAAAAATTGAAATGAAAAAGATAGAACACAACTATAAAGGACCTTTAAAAAAAAAAGAGAAAATGAGAATGGAATGAAAAAAAGAAAAAAAAGAAAAAAACTAGATCCTTGGAATAAATTCGAAAGATTAAAAAATGAGTTTGTATGATATGTTTTAATTTTTAATTTATTATATATTATATGGAACTTTCGTTATTTCTTATGAAATTTTAATTTTTATGTATTATGCGAGCTAGTATTTCCAAAAGTCCTAAATGCTTATGCTTTTTATGTTTTCTCTTTTATGGATTCTTTAAAATATATAAAATTAGATAAATAACCAACTGGATACTAATAATAATAATAATTATAAGTAAACCTTTCAAAGTTTCTTCGAGTCTCTTGAAGCAAGATGAGTATGAAGATGACAACCCTTTGAAGGTCGATTTTTAGGAGCTGATGGTTAAAGCAAGGTCACAAAAATGATATGATACAGGAACCTTTCAACATCAACTATGTCAATTTCTTAGTAGACCAAACTAATAAAAGAAAGTAGTACTATAATTTTTCAAATATTTTTTACAATTTTCATATATTTATCATTAAATAAATACATGTGTCCTTTTGACTTTTCTCTTCTCTTCATATTTAATGTGAGAATATTCTTTTTTTCTCTTTTTTATTGTGTGAGAAAATTGTTATCTTTTAGTATCTAAAACCAAAAATATTTAATAAGTATGATACACAATTCCACAAGTGGCCAGTACAAGCAACTAATGCATTAAACTTAAAACTATCCTTGAGTTGTAAATGTATGATAAACTAAAATAGGGTTAAAGCTAGATTTTTCTATCTGGGTAGGAGACTTGCTATTTTATATATTCAAAATAAAGTTTTAGAGAAAATTAGATTTAGAATTGTGTGTAATAAAAAAGTAAATACCAACTGTGAATTTCCTTTATTTACACTGAATAAAATAACTTCAACTTATAGAAAGAAGTAAATTTTAATGAAAACCACTATATTTTGGAAATAAGATTTTTATGATGATGTTCATAGAAGTTTGATTTTTTGAATAAATATAAAAATAAAACTTATACATATTTTAGGTATTTTCTTTTATAAATGGATTCGAAAAAGAAATGCACGAAACTGGAATGGTAGGACTAAAATTAATATGATTTGTAGAGAAGATAAACACTACCGGAATTATTAGATTGTTTTTCAGAATACCTTAAATTGGGAACATGATAGAGATGTGAAATTCAACTAACAATTAGAAAGGGCAATGAAAATGTAAATAATGTAAGAAGTCTAAACAAGAACTTGAATAAATGAAATAAAATTAATGAATAAGGCCAAAAGTATACTTTTTGTTTACTTATTTTCTTTTCCATATTGTAGAACTTTTAGCATGCTTTCTTCTTATGTGATCCAAAAAATATTACATTTAATCTTTATTTATATATTTAAATCGGTTTATAGACTTCTGTTACAATTTTTATTAAGGTAAATATTTATTTCATTTTTGGTAAAAATATGCATTCATATAGTATTTTTGGTATTTATGACTTCGGACATTCTGTATGACTAATATTTTAATTCTTATAATTTATTTTTTGATCAATGAGAGAATAACTTATCTTTTAACTCATCTCAACTATTGAGCCATGAATCTTAGATCCCTACTCAATTCAATATTCCTTAATCCTAATTTTTCATTAATGATTACACCCTAAAAAAATTTCTAGTCATACCTAATTAGTTTTTTTTTTATAAATTATTAACAATAAATGTTACATCTTTGTGTCTTTGAACTTACCAAACATTAAAATTTAATTATCATTAAACCAGTGTAACATGACTAGTAATTATAAAATATCACTTTTTGATATCTCCAAAAATCCTACCATAGTAAAAATGACTCTAATTTAACCATATTAATTAATTTATTTTTATAAATTTCTTAATTGACCAATCCTTTATTTTTTGTTATGTTATGTCTATCAATAACCTCTCTTCCAATATAACTTATATGTATCAACCTAATATATATTCTGGATAGTAATATGCTTTTGTTGGACCATTGAAGACTTACCTTATGCAGATTCTTTAAAAGAGTTTTTTCCCTTATACTTAAAAAATATTACCTTTAACCTCTAGTCTGGAAATTAGGATAAACTTTATAGATTTAACCAATAAAACATACCACACTGGCCAACCACCGAGAGAATTAACTATTCGAAGTGGCTAGAAAAAGTTAAAAAAAAAAAAGTTTATGTTTCTCATCAGGAAAAGGGTGAAATTTTTAAACTCACCCAACTTAATAAGTTTAATACTTCCTATTTCAACTTGTGGATGTTTTTAGTAGTCATATACTTATGATATTGAGCTTTTTATATTATCAAATTCCTTTACAAATCAATTTCACTCACCTTTCTAAACATTGAACCTATCACATGTTTGAAGCTCTTTAGAGAATGTTAAATTGCATATAATTGATTGACATAAAATACTATGTGTTATAATTTAATCAATTATGAGTATAATTCACTAAATTAAGTAATTCAATACAAGTTATTACATACCTATTTAATCAATTATTATTAACAAATAATCAATAATGTACAGTAGTTTTAATTTTTATTATTTTTTTAAAAATAATTAATTATATAATCAATTAAATTGTACTATAAGTTGTTTCTTTGTATTTTAATTCATGATCAATCATAGAGAAATCCTAAATCAATGACTAGTCCAAGAAAAAAATAATAATTATACTCAGTACCTGATTGATCATACATTATTTGAAATTAACAACTTTTGTTAGTTTAACTTTATTATTTATAGCATAATATTCTTCAATTTTCTTAATAAAGAATTCAAAAGTAAAATTTATGAAAATGTAATAACTCATAAATGTACAAGAACATGCATTGTTTAGTAGATAATTGAACTTTTAGAGAATTTTTGTTCTTTGGTTATTAAGTCTAAAAATCTAAAGATTTTTACATTTTGCTTCTTTTTAACTACTTTAATGAAAAAAATTGAAAAAAAAAAATAGGTTAAGACAAGATTAGTCAACAATAGTAAAACTATATTCTTTTGGATATAGAAATTTTATTATATATATATATATTATTTTTTTTTGTTTACTTTTAACTTCGTTTGTGTCTAGGGTTAGGTGGTGGCTGTGCTCGGTTTGTCCTCGGCGTTGGTTTATTTGTGATCTTGGTTGTTTGAGACTAAGGTATGTAATATTTTTTTGCTAAAATATTTTAATGGATTAATTTTTTGTCTGATGTATTGTAGCTTTAGGGTTTTTGGATTCACGGAGGGTTTAGGATTAGATTATCCCAAAATCAGCGCTTCAGGAAATTTTTGCCTCTTCTAATAGGAACCAGGAAAGTTGTGGCTTTTGTACCTTGTTCATGTTCTTCATTAACTTCGGTTTTGAGTGGGGTTGAATTGGTTGAGCTGGATAGCAATAGAGAGAAGGTTGAATCTGGATTCACAGAACCAGATTTTTTTCTTCTTCTTTGTTCTCATCAATACAAATTGATTGGTTGGTTGGCATATGACAGCAGAAGAATTAATTGATTGGAAAATGCTTTCAAGTAATTTCCTGGTTTGGTGTATTGTACTGTTACAAGTCATGTGAAACGTGGGGGGTGGGGGAGGGGCATGCATGATATTTTGGAAGAAATATGCAGAAGCTGATCCTACAGACTAGGACAACAACAATGCACAACTCAAATGCCGGACAACTCAATACACAACTCAAATGCCAAAAATTCACTCATAAGGAAGGATACAGTAAATAAAGAAACACAGTTTCAGATTTGGATCTATCCAGAGAGAGAGATGTTCTAGACCCATCTAACCTAAAAAGTAAAGCTGTCCAAGTATAGTTTAGAGCTTACAAGGAAGTTTAGAATTGCAGATTGCCTTAATTTCTTTGAACTTTATATTCTTTTAACAGGAAGGTTGTTCTGCTTTACGCATGATTTCAGCCAATTTATTTGTTTAATGGGAATATGTAATCAATAATGTGTTTGCAACGTATTGCAGATTAAATAATGTATTGAAAACACATTCATCCTTATGAAAGAACTAAGAAGACCATTAAAAATATATTAACTTTTCATGTCAGTAAATAAAAGCTGCATTAAAATAAGAAACTTTTCAGAAGTCTATTTTGTGCATATAGCAAGTAGAAAATGTATTAATAATGACAGACTATGCAGTAGCATTATTTACATTCGGGCAGTTATGTTTCACAGATAAGTGAGAAAGATTCTTTGAGAGAAAAGAAAAAGTTTCAAGATACAAAATTTAAGATAACCTTCCTCTGCTCCAATGCAAAAATATACTTTAAAACTTCATCAAATTAACAAGCATCTTAATTGGTACAAAAGGATTTCATCATTGCAGCCAATACAAGTCACTTGAGGTCCTTTTGTATTTTATCTAGTGCTCCTATAGTAAATAAAATATTGCTATAGGGCAAATTTGTTGGCAACTTTCATGTGAAATATCTTGTTGGTTAGGGATTAAACTGGGATTTGTCCTTCAACTTTGAAACAGTCTCTGATTGTTGACATATAAAGGCTTTGACAAAAGGAAGCTAAAGTTTTGTGGCAGTGATGCAATTTTTGAAGTCCTTTGATGAAACTAATGAGGATATGTATTATATTTCATGACTGTACCTGTACTGTGAAAGTATTGAGTGTGTTTGTGTTTAGTGAACTCAGCTGTAGCCTAATCAGTTGTCGACCAGTCATTGTGAAAATTAAGTTGGTCTATTAAGGAATTAGAACAGATGAACCCTCTAGTAGGGGGTAGAGCTAGTAAGTTATCAATCTAAGAGAATAAATATACTGAGTTTGAACATGCATCCAGTGGTATTATTTTAGTATATGAATTGTCTATTCTGTAATAATTGGCAGTAATCCATCAAATTATATAATAAAACCTTAGCCTCATTGACTGCTTATGATATGATTCACATTGGGGTTTGATTCTTTATTCATGTTTTATAACATCTTATATTGAATGAAAGTTCTTGATTGAGTAAGGTGCTTGTAGACACGTGTATCATTTGAGTCTTGTGTTTGGGTTTTGCAGTTTTGTGTCATAAGAATGGATTGTGGAGGATTGGAGAAGGGGATCGAAGAGTTGAAAGTGAAGGAAGAGGATAATCTAGATGTCCAAATCACTACCTTTTCTGAACTTGTCAATGATGTTGGCCTCCATTTTCAGATCATTCGCTTTCCCAAACAGGTTTTCCCTCATCAAACTCTTCCTGTTTCAATTGATTCAAATGAAAAACAAAATAAGGTGTCATGTTTTTCTTAACTGGTTCATTCACCCAAATGTATACTTTTGGAACAAAATAGCCACAACTCTATTTTCACTTGCATACGATTTGGAAGTATGGGATTTTATTAGGGTAATTTGTGCTGTAAACTATAATGAAAGTAAATGTTTTGATATTTTTCATAACTCCCAAAGGTTCATCTGATTTGAATGGTTAATTGATTATCGTAGATATATGTGTGGATTGGTTACAACTCTGCAAAATTGGGACACATGTATGCAGCAGCTCCCACTCGTCCTGTAAGTTGTCTCATTCCTTTAACCTCAGTATAAGAGTATTTTTTGAAAGATTATATAAGGATTGTGATCTATGATGGTACACAGAACAATTTGGTATCGATCACATCCATACTTGGAGGGTTTTCTGATAACACAGGGTCTGGCATTGCTCATCGATTAGGTAACTATTGTGTGTTTGATTTTGCTTTTCAACACTCAATCTCACTTCCCAAGAAATTAAACATGATTGGGATTCACGTTCAATGGAGGTGGAATGGTTTTGGAAACACATCCTGTCATGTTTGATAGTTAAAAATATCATTCTAGTTTATGAATTAACTCTGTTTCTCGCAGTGTTAAAGACTGGTCTCAACGTAATTTTGGCTTGCAGTATTCCAAAAAGCCCCTTGCTTGAGGTCTGGTCTCTCTCCCACTCACTGTCATTTACGTATGTTTGCACTTTAGCACAGGGATGTTGTGCTCCTTCTAAATGATTTTCTTACTGCTATTTGATCAGCCAACTTCTCAAAACAAGAAAGTGACGTCCTCTCAAACATATCTTAAAATTTATATTGTTCCATCTTTCTATAAATAATCATTTTACAATTCTTTGCTTATTTAGTTACTCAATTAACTTATTAATATATAGAAATTTGAACAAACTGATAGGTTCCTAGATTCACTTAGTTACAAGAAGGGAACTGGTAAAGCCCCAGTGAGTCAGTCACGTACTTATCTGGATCAATTCTCCATTTGGGGAGTGACTAACTTGTAAATAACGAATAAGAGGGAAAGTTTGTTAGAGGGGAGACAGGATAAACCTGTTATATTGTATATTTCAGTGGGACAGAGGGGCAAGGACAAATCCACTTGGTAAGTATTGGGGGCAAGTGCCCCGACAAACATTTAATTTTTTCTCAATATAATGTATATATGCAATTACAAATTGTCCCCATAATTTAAAATATAGTATAAAAACTGCTGTAATTCATAATCTGAATATTTCCCCAGAAGTTATGTATATTATTCCCACAATATAGAATTTCTGGATTTGTCACTGAGGGTATGTGTGTTTCTACTATCAGTTTGGGTTATTGCTTGGGGCCATAGGGATTTACCTTTGCTGGGAGTAACAATGTAAGCCACTGTTATGCCTGGCATGTGCTGTTACCTAATATTAGGCTTTGGCATTATCTATATGACTGGATTGTAATAGAATACCTGTAGTTTATGATTGATTTTAAATTTTACTGTTCTTGTAATTTGTAAATTGTCTCTTTGCTTGAAGGGTGTAAGGTTGATCTAACTCTTCAATTTAAATTCTTTGTTACTGATTTATTGCAACATTTATGGATTGCAGATAGAAATTGAGAAAATATTGATTCAGAAACTCATTAGTCTTGGCTACACCAAGTCTAGATTGGGAGGAACATCCGTGTAGCACAAGCCAGAGAGGCTTCTATACACATCAACCCTGCATTATCCCAGTTTGTTTTCTACCTGATTTAGCAGCCATGGTTTGTCGGTTATTGAACACTAGAAACATTTTCACCGGACACCTCAACTGTTAAACAAATAGTCGTTTTTTTGTTCGGATCTCCTCTCCGTGTTAGGTGCAAATGTTAAACATTTTTAGGATGTTCTAGTTTAGGATGTGTCTTTTCATCAACATGGATGCATCTGTGTTTTATTTCCCAAAAAAACATCAGTTTGATCGAAGGTATTATTTAGGATGCAAATTGGTTATGTTTGCTAATATTTAGTTAAAAAGTTAACTCAAGCTAAAAATTTAGGTGATAGCGGAAAATTATTAAATTATTATTTGATAAAATTATCATGTAAAAAATGTCAATTCTATAGGTTTATATGATATTTTTATGTATTTGTAATTTAATTTTATGGATACAATATAATTTTACTAATTGATTTTAAGCTCTTATAACATTAGTTTGTATAATAAATTATTCTAGTACATTTATTTTGCACTCAATTGTCATATATCATTGTACATCCATTGCTAATTTCATACTATATCTTACAATATTTCTATTTAAATTTTAAATAAAATAAAAGTAACATTTTTTAATGTATATATATATATATATATATATATATATATATATATATATTTTATTCAATATATATAACAGTGAAAATATCTCGAAGCATAGTGCTAAAAACAATACAATGATGATTAGTTATATAAGCTTAGACACAAGTCTAAGTAATCGCCAACATCAAGTTACTCTAATTTTTTTATGATAACAAATAATATTATCTAATGTGTTTCACCATTATATCTAAGTATGAAACACATTTTACACATGTCGAAGATTTTGTTACATAATATGTGGCATAGTTATATGTGTATTTTAACACAACTTCTTAAAATTAAAAATTAAAATAAAGATGGTTTTTTTTTTCTTAATTCAAACAATTGTTTTGGAATAAAGAATTAGGAACCAAGTCACTTGTTTCCTTACGACAAGTCTAACCATTCTTTAGTTACCTAAAGATTTTATAGGATGTGAGACCTACCATGTCATGCCATTACATTTTAATATTTGATTGTGACTTGTTACTTATATTTTCTAAGAAAGTGAAATCTATTAAAAAATAAGTCACGTGGGTGATAAAATGCAAAAGAATAAGGGCCTCAAAACCTAAACCATGTTTTTATTTGAAAAGGAATTGAAGGCCCATTGGGTATGATCAAAACTAGTCACTCTCAACCATGTGAGAACAATAACAATACTATGCCAACACGTTTATTATTTATTATCATATCTAATCAAAGATTTTTTTTTTTTTTTTATAAAAGAAGTTATTCTCTTTTATTTAATTTATTATATTAGCATACTTAAATTAAGTTAAGCCGCCCTTGGTTTTATTAAAATATCAATATAATAAAGTATCATCCCATGTATAAAATATCTGTCACATCACTAAAATATAATAGTAATTAGTGAATAATATGATACACTAATATTTTTTTATTCATAAATTTTCTATTAGTGGAAGATGGAGTTCTTTTCCAGCCTATAAACTTTAAGAATGAGTTATGATTGAACCGTTCTACTACTGAGTGAAGGTCTGTTTGGATAATACTTTTCCATATTGATATGACTTAAAAACCTTAGGATAATAAAAGAAAAAAAGAAAAGAAAATGGAATTAGATAATATTTATTTTAGATTTAATTAAAAGTATATTATAATTTTTTTATTTTTAATTTACTTTTTATTAAAATTTGTGTTTTATAAAATATAAAGTATTTTTTATTTTTAATATAATATCATGTAATTTTTATCATCAATTGAATGAATGATGTGATCAGTATTTATATTTTATTGTCGTTAATTTACTGATTAGTTTTTTTCTCTAATTTCTTTTAATTTATTGATTTTTTTTAAAAACAAATTAATTAATAAATTGGAGAAGACTAAAAACAGAAAACATAAATTTATCCGAGTTATAGAAATAAGAAGACAAAAATATCTAACAATAAAATCAAACAACAAAATACTAAGACCAACATAAAAGAATATTTTAAATACATAATACAATTTTAATAAAGATGAACTAAAAATACCAAAATTTGCAAAGTAACTAAAACTTAATTAAATCATTAACTCTTATTTAATTCTAATATGTATGTCCATAAAGGAACTAAAAAAATTGATTATCATGTTTTGTTTTTGTATTAACAAACTTATAAATATTCAACAACCGAAATTCAACTCTAAATCAAATACTCAATGGATGGTTGTGCTACTCGAAAGTATTAATGATGGGAGAGGAAAAATATGTGGAATTTTGTGAGCAATAATTGGTGATGAAGATGAGAAGAGAAAAATATTACATATAATAATGTGAATTGACGAAGAAGACATTTGGCCTCTAATAAACCACCATCCTTCTGTTAGCTACGAACCAAACAAGCCCCATCGATATTAGCCAATAACGCAACTTTGATTACTCATTCTTTGCAAACAAACAAAATTGGTTCCATCAAATATTATATGTCCATACTCACATCAATCAAATAATCGCTTTATCGTTTTATATGGACAATTTTTCAACAACTTTTTTCTCATATATTTTTAAAAAATAAAATAATTTTTTTATGAAATAAAGGTATCTTAAATGTAATTAAATGAAATTATCTTATCTATGAAATAAAAATTTATGAAAAAAGTACTTTATTTTGTTTTCTATTTCTTAAATTGTGTAGGAAGAAAGTTATTCAAACAAGTTTTAGGTTTGACTAAATAAACTCTTTCACGTACACTTTTACTAGAACATAAAAAAAATGAAAGAAGTTTTCTTAAAAATTAAAATTACCTTATACGAAAATTAATTTGTTCTTTAAATTTAATTTCTCAAGAGTATTATTTTATGTGTCTATAAACAAACTCGTACTTTTATTATTAGATATAAAGGTAAAAGATAAATATTTTTACATTTTTTTAAATTTGGAAAATATATTTTTTAATACTTTTTATTTTTGAAATGTTATATTTCCATGATGGACATCCCATATTTTATCAAAAGTAATTCTTTTAATATCTATTTATTCTGATTTCATTCTCTTATTTTATTTTTCATTTACTTTTTCAATTATATTTTTAAATTACTAAATGTCAATGGAACGTGTTTAGGGTTTAGGATGTTTTGTAAAAATAACATTCTTAAATATATTCTTGAGGATGTGATTTCTCTGGATGCAAGATTGTATTGTGAAACAAAATCTATTTAATGTTGTATGTTGGTGTAGGAGGTAATCATGAACCTATTTTATTTATAAATTTAAAAAATTGAAACAACATTTTACATTATCTTGAAGAATATATAATATTCATGTAATACGTAAATCTCTTCAAATTTAATAGGCTTTTAAACTTTGGCCAATAACTCACAAAAGTTTATTTTTTAATTTAGCAATATTTTGTTTAGAGAGTTATGACAATATAAAACACTTTTAGATTCTCATTCCATCCCAAACTAACATATATATGATAAGTTTATTTATTTTAATATAAGAAAATCATACGAAAAATAGTTTTTATTAAATTACAAACCAATATATATATATATATATATATATATATATATATATATATATATATATATATATATATATATATATATATATATAAGTATACTTATTTCATATAATTTTTTAAAGTTGTACTAAACATTTTTTATTGATTAATAATACATAGAGAATGATAATGAGATACTGGTAGATAGAAGAAATGAGCCTCTACCATTGAGTTCTATAAAATGAGTCTTCTATATTGATGAGCACGAAGAAAGATACATGTTCAATTTGAAAGCAAGAAACATTTTTATATGTGACCTTTTAAAGAAAGAGTACTTGGAGGTACATATATTGAAAATAATTAAGAAAATGTGGGACACTAATTTGTCTATGTCTTAAAAACCCTTAAAACTTTGTAAAATAAGTCAAAATACAAACTAATATAAAAATCTATTAAATTTATATTCTCAATCTTAATTGTCTTTGTCAAGCTATTTGCAAAAAAATAAAAATAAAAATAAAATAAAATTAAAACTTTTTTCAACTAATATACTATCATCCTTAAAGCGTCTCTTCTCAATCATCTTGCAAAAATATTTTAGAGATGTTTTTAAGCTTTAATCGCTTTTAGACCTAATTTGTTTCTTTTTCAAATATTAGCTGTGTGTCCGGGTCATATCTAATTAATGTATAACCAATTTATTAGTTATGGAATCATAATTTTCATACAAGAGTGACCTATGATAAGATATTATCTGTAACACAAGTCCATATAGAATGCATATTAATTAAAGTCACTAGTAAAATTTAGATTAATTTTTTCCCTAGAGAGACTGACAATAAAAGTTATAAATATCATGTTTCCATGGTTAATCTTATTTAGTTATATATTACAATTAATATCTGGTTAGGTAATTAAAGAAACATCATGTTCCCATGCTTTATCTGAGTATCTAGTTAGGTAAAGGAAGTGTAGACTATAATTTTAGGAAGACTCTTTTTGCAGGTCAATTCTCTTTTAAGTATGTTATATATTAAAAGCAAAACAAAGAAAAAACGTATCAGCTTACACGAGAATATGGAGAAAGTGCATGTGATTTAGTTTGAGTTTTTACGTGATTTCTTATTCTACTTAATTAGTTATTCTAAAAGAAATCAATTGGTAACAAGAGAAACAAAGACAGAATGGAGAAACTTTCTTTGTGTGGAAGAATATACAACTTTGATAGAGAATTGGAAGCAATGAGAATCTTTATGGATGCTCAAAATGGGAGAACAAAGTTCTCTTCAAATGAATATCCCAAGAAACACGAACAAAACTTTAACGTGCACGTGTTTAACAATTGCGATTACTGGAAGATAAATTGTAATTTTTATTTTCTATTTATATATGAGGTAGATTTCATAATCCAAATTTAATTAGATTCTTTGTGAGTTTTTTTAATTTGTAGAGGCCAATATTTTTTAAGACTGTGTTTGTAACATATTATTTTTAGCCTTTCTTTTATTTAAAATAATAAAATTAGAAGAGAGATTTATTAAATAAAGGGCGAAAACTACAAAATTTTATAACTTTCAATAAGTCTTAATTTAAAAAAGTATATTACCAATTTTTTTTCACAATTACGCGCGCGCACGCACACACATATATATATATATATATATATATATATATTAAATGTACATAACTTTCTAAAAAAGTTTTCAAATTTAGTATTTTTATATCACACCATGCTTAAAATGAATCCATATATAATTAATAAACTTTAATTTATTCAAGTAGGATAAAACTCGAAGTTAAGATCCTTTGTTAATGTAAAAAAATTCTATTAATATAAATTGAATAGACTCTGTATTTAAATAAAATTATTTCTTCGATATTTAATAAACTTAAGTTTTATTCAAGTTGAGTACAATAATTGCGAACCATACATTTTTCTAGTATTTAACAAAGTTGAATATTTAAGATCATCCTTTTTTTATGTATCTTTTTAATATACTGTTAGCATACTTTTTTTTAACTTTTGTAAATTAATTAAATCACATTTTGGATATAACTTTTGAAATAACTATGACAATTATAATAATTTACAACCACATGCCAATTCAAAAATAATTAATACATATAATAACCTTTTAGTACATTTCAATCAAATTCTATCTAAGAACTATTCTTTACTGGAAAAAAGTCTATTGTTTAAAAGAAGAATAAAAAAGTGACTAAGACCTACTTTGTCATTTAGCTACCCTAATAATGGATGGCACCTAAATTTTCATGGTTCTGATGTTACCTTTGTATAAGATAAGATTCCAATACTTTCTATAGTTCTGCCTTAATTTTTCTGGTTTTAGATAGAGAAATTATTTTTCATTAAGTTAAAATTAATTTACATACAAATTAAAATAAAATTTTGAAAAATTATATGATAGAATTTTCATAAATTAATTCATAAAGAAGTTAATTTTATTTCTTTTCTTTTTTTTTTATTCTAAAAGGTTTTTTTATATAAAAAAATAGATAAAAAATCACACCTTGCACCAGCATCCCAAATACTAATAATTCTTCTTCAGTTCAATCATATCAATGGATATATGCAACTTGCTTTTCATTATGGTGATCTATAATTTACGTTGTCTAGTTTTTTCAACCTTTATGAACTAATCCTATGTAACTTGGGTATATTAGGTACATAGTACTTATAGGGTGGGGGTGATTTTTTTCTTAGAAATTAATTTGTCAAAAATATATTTAATCATATAAATATTTTATAAGTATTATAAGTTCTTAATTAATTAACGTATCTAATTAAATAAATTAAAATTATTATTTTAACATATTAAATTACTTCATTATAATTAATAATTAAAATTTAATTTGTAAGTTTTGATGATTATATACTTATATCATATATAATATAAAATTATATTTTTATTTTATTTTAATTTAAAATAAATGAATAGATAGCAAGGATCAGAATAAACTGTAAGGTGAGAAATATTAACCTGATTCTACAAAGGAAAAGAAAGTTTAAACACAAAAGGGTATTGAAAATATGTTTAATGTGATTTTGAGGTTCCAGAATTTGTGAAGTGTAGTTCTCACCAAGTAACTATCAATGGTACTGCAATTTTATGGTGTAGATAAGATCGTATTAAATATTTTTCTACAAATATTTTTATTTCAATGCATTGTATCTTTTCATATTTTTGGGTATACTTTTTTTATCTTATTATTTGTTTTCAAAAGTGTTTTGCTTTTATTAGGATCTTAAAAAGAACTAAACTGAATAATTACTTATTTTTTAATCATATATACTTTTTAAAAAAATAAGAAATACACTCATTTAATCTATATTAATAATCTTATGGTAAAAAATTGTAAAAATCACTTAAACTAAACTTCCAAAACATTGGTTTCATTTTCTTTTATCAAATTAAAATTCAACCACATATATCTGTCATTTGATTTTATTTACTCACCAATATATAATGGCATGGTCCACATGTCCACCCATTCTGGAATGACAACCACTCCTTTCATGATAAAATTATATTGCTTTTTTTTTTCTGAATTTCCAATAAATAATAAAATATTTATTTTTCTAAAGGAAATTTAATCTAATTGTTTAAATTTGTAATGCTGGAGGATAACCTTAAAACCTTTTTAGGAGAGGACATATTACAAAAATATAAAATCAAATAAAAAAGAAAAAAAAACCTTTGTTAAGTTAAACTTTTTATTCTTCAATCAAGCAAATTATTTAAAACTTAAAAACTGTATTTCCTCTTTATTTAAAATTACACAAACTAACAACTTCTTTAGAAGACCGTTTTCTTCTTTCTTAAATGTGAAATGGGAAACATTCAAATTCATATATTCAAATTCCAGAACTAGTAACTCTTCTATGAAGAAAAAGAAAACCTTAGGTAATTTATGTAGATTTTGATAATTGTTAAAACCATAATATTAGAACGTTTTAGAAGACATGTTTAATATTTTAAGAATTTTATAACAAGCAAAAATATTTACTTTTTGATTTTTAATTAAGATTAGAGGAGTTTAGAAAAAAATATCATTAAATATAACAAAAGCAGTTCACATTAATTGCATTTGAGAAAAAAATTTATTACTTATTAATGAGAAAAGAGGGAATAAAAAGAATGGTCAAGGAACTGAAAAAACACACAAAAACGCGTTTTGAAATTGCACTGAAAAAATGAATGCAGCAATGGTCAATGAAAGAGAGAGAATAAAAAAATTAATTCCAAAACTTATTTACTCACATATAAAGTCTTTATAAATTTCTTATATTTGGTAAGGAAACAGAAATTTCTTTTTAAAAACATACGGAGATAATTTATTATGTGTTATTGTACTAAAATAAAAGAAAAAAAACATAGAAATGAGTATAAATTGTATGAATGAGGTTTGGGATTAAATTTGGCAAGGAAGATCTTATCTTGACACGTGTCACAAACATGGTCCCAATCAAATTTGTGTTGGGAGGTCCCAATTCTCATTTCTCATCATCAATAATAACGTGACCCGGTTAACCAGGTTCTGCAAATTCATTCGCAACTTGCAAATGAAAAGCTCCAAACTTTACCCTCCAATCCCAGTTAAAACTATAACCCAGTTTTTTTTTACTATAAGCACCCCTAACCACTCTTCAATTTTCCCTTCTCTACAAAAGGGGTGTGCCACTTTCTCTCTTCTCAATTGGGCTGTGAGAGTTTCTTAACTTTTCTTTAGTTTTTGTCATCTATGTTTTTGCATTGTGTGCTTGAGTTACGTGTTGCTTGGTGTTCCAATTCAGTCTCAGATTTAAGGGCTCTTGCCTCCACAACGGGTTCTCATGGCTGCCAAGAAGGCATGTGAGTCATTCTCAAAGTCCTTGATTGAGGAAGTGCATAGATGGGGTTGCTTGAAGCAGACAGGGGTAAGTCTGAGGTACATGATGGAATTTGGGTCCAAACCCGTTGACAAGAATTTGCTGATTTCTGCTCAATTTCTTCACAAAGAGCTGGCCATTAGAATTGCCAGAAGAGCTATTGAACTTGAGAATCTTCCCTATGGTTTGTCTCAAAAGCCAGCTGTTTTGAAGGTAAACGTTTTTACTCTACAGTGCAGAATTGTGGCTTGTTGTTAATTCTGTGGTGTACTTTTTTCCCATCTGTGGTTCCTTGGTTCTGTTTTCTTTGGTTTTGGGGATAATCATCATTATTTGGTCTTATCTGTTTATGGGGAAGAGAGCTTTTTCTTGTTTTTTTATGTCTTATAGGTATTCTATTGTTTTGTTTGTTTTTCTTTGCTGCAAAAGCATTAATTGAGATTTAAGAGATTGACTAACTTTTGAAAGCTGATTTTTTAAATAAACTTTAGTTTGTGATCAGCATTATCTGGATGAAGTAGATCCTTGTTTAAGGGAACCGTCCAGAGTGTCATGTTTGTGGATAATCTTGCCGTGTCAAAACATCTTTGCAGTGGTATGGAATATAAGCACGTGATGTTTTTGTATTGTTTCCACGGCACATTTATTTATTCATTTTTATATTTGTTTGATGAAAATCTGTAAACAAAAAGCTGAACTTATTTTGTGGAGGCCTAGAGTGATTTATACCTCTAGAACACTGCTACAAAGGGTTTACAATGTGAACACTGCTCTACCGAGATTATATTCAGAAACATGATAATGGAACTTCTAACAAATTGTTCAGATGTTCAAATATCTTGTCAAGAACCAACTAAATGAAAAATTTAAGGCTTTAATATGAACATTTTATCACCGAATTAGCTACAAAAGCTCTATGGTTTAGTCACTATTTTAAGACAACATTGTTTTATTTCTGTTAGGGTGACAGTCTTCTGATTTAACAAACAAAATGGGAAACATTGTCTGATATTAAATTAAACTATTCTTGGCTGTCTGTTATTATCATTGCTCCTTGGGGTTGAGCTTCTGTTTTAGAACATGATAGTGTTAGCTTATGAAGCTGTTGGTGTGATGTGAGTTTTGATGTGTGTTTTGTGGAAGTTTTAGCAACATTATAGAGAAGGACTCCATAAAAACTAACTTAACGTCTTGTAAATGTTTTTATTGATCTTTTGTGGTAAATTTTTATGATTTTAGGTTAGGGATTGGTATCTGGATTCTTTCCGTGATCTCAGAGCCTTCCCTGATATCAAGAATATGAACGATGAAAGAGAGTTCACTGAAATGATCAAGGCCATCAAAGTGAGACACAACAATGTGGTTCCCACAATGGCCTTGGGTGTTCAGCAATTGAAGAAAGGTATGGATCCAAAGATTGTTTATGAAGATCTCATCGAGATTCACCAGTTCCTCGATCGCTTTTACATGTCAAGAATTGGAATCCGAATGCTCATAGGTTAGTTCAGATAACATTGCCTGCCTCACAACACTATACAGTTTTTTTGCTACTATTTTTCCTTTTAAATCTTTGTAGTGAAGGTTTAAATCCTATGTTTATTGTATAAATTTTTCATCTTTTGTGGATTTAGGTCAGCATGTCGAGTTGCACAATCCCAATCCTCCACCCTTTGTTGTGGGTTATATACATACAAAAATGTCTCCTGTGGAGGTGGCAAGGAATGCCAGTGAGGATGCTCGTTCTATATGTTGTCGTGAATATGGAAGTGCCCCTGATGTCCAAATCTATGGAGATCCTGATTTTACTTTTCCGTGAGTTATATAATCCTTACTTTCTGGAATCTATTTGCCATTATTTTTCTGACATTCATTTTCAAATTACACACTTATATCCATTTCCCTGCTCCTTTTTGTTTTCTTTTCAAGAGCTTCCATCTTGTTCCTTAAGCTAGAAATGGTTATTCATAAGGATTTATGAATATAGTTAACAAAATTTTGTCTATTCTCTTTCAATATATAATTATTGTATGCTTCCACTACAGGTATGTTCCAGCTCACTTGCATCTTATGGTGTTTGAGTTGGTTAAGAACTCACTCCGTGCTGTCCAAGAGCGTTTTATGGATTCTGATAAAATTGCACCTCCCATTAGAATTATAGTTGCTGATGGGATAGAGGATGTTACCATAAAGGTGCTCAGTTAAATTTAATAGTTTTTGAGTGATCTTTTGTTCTGGGATATTTTTGTTTCTTTTGCTAGGATTGCTACTTGTTATAGTGGAGATGGTTTTTTAAAGCAGTTTGTGTAATGGCATTTCAGGTCTCAGATGAGGGAGGTGGAATTCCAAGAAGTGGTTTGTCTAAGATTTTTACATATCTATATAGTACAGCCAGAAACCCATTGGATGAGCATTCAGATCTTGGAATAGGTGAGAATGTGACAATGGCTGGATATGGATATGGACTTCCCATTAGTCGCCTATATGCACGGTATTTTGGAGGTGATCTTCAAATAATCTCTATGGAAGGATATGGTGAGTGGCCTACTACTTGTTTTACCTTCTTTTACACTACTTTTGTGCAAAATATCCTTTCACTTTTTTTGTAATTCTACTGCTTAGGCACTTGAAGACTCACCAACATTTGTTTTCTAGTTATTTTTTATGCCCCTCATATCCATTAGAACTTATATAATAATAATATACTGCTTCCATTGAAGTATCAAGTGGATATTATTGCTTTCTCCCACGTGTTAGTTTGTCATTACACATTAGAACTTTATAAGATTTTACTTTACTATGGTGTTTTTTTTTTTTTATGTTTTTTTTTTCAAGCCTAATGAACTCCTCAATACCATCTTAAAAGTATCTTGTTTTTCTTGATAGATATATTTGATCACATTCTTATAGTGCTATTTTGTTGTAATCTTTCTCTAAACTGCTGCTTTTTACTATTTGATTTCAAAATTAACAATCATGTTTTATAATGCTCTCATTGGTTGTTTATTCACAGGGACTGATGCATATCTCCATTTGTCTCGTTTGGGAGATTCACAGGAGCCTTTGCCTTGAAAGCTCTTTTCAGTCAGAGTTACCTTCAGTAACTTATAGTAATCTTGTGCTAGGGAAAACACCATTTTTAATGTCAAAAGAAACTATTTGCAGTCAATTTTTTATGTTTTAATGACAGATTTCTTTGTAAATATGTCACATATAAGATTGTGCATGGTGATTGGCCCTTCTTTACCGTAAGTCCAGCTTTGGAAAATTGTCCTTTCTTTTGGAAATGAAAAATGAGCATGCCCTTCTATCCAAAAGAATTGATGCATGTGGATGAAAGTTAAAGGTACACAAAAATGGGACATTGTTGTGTGGTCCAATAGCAATAAATTGCATCTAGTTCCCCTCCAATGCAGGACCTGATAGGTCCCTATCAGGCAAACAGGGTCACCAATCCCATGTGACAAGTACAATTATTTATTATTACTATGAAAACATTTGATAAATTGGACTGTGAAAATGAATTTTCCAAAGCAAACGCCTCCAAGTAATCAGAAAAAGCCAACAACGTTACTACTGCAATAATCAGTAAAACTCTTCCAATATTTATGACTAACTATCGGTCACTTTAGTTCTTTCTTTTAAAAATTCTTAATTTTATGAAAGGTTCACTTTATTCTTTTGGTAAGAAATGAAATAGAAAAAGGGTTAAAATGTAACTTTGATTTGTTTTATTTTTTGTTTTTATGTTTTTTAAGTTTAAAAGGTTTTACTACTCAGATAGTTATATCAGAACACAACTTATCTATCATCACAAGTGAAAATACAAAATAACTGAAGCTAAGTTACTTCTTGCATGTGGCTTCAAGCTCCATCAACACATTTCTCCATTTGATTCCTAAGAAAGAGAAACTTAAAGGAATAAGATATAACATGTTATGAAGTACCCAAACATAAGCTTCTTTCTTATTCTTACCATAGTTACACCAATTTCTTATTCTCCATGTGATTCCTAAGACATAAATTTAGGATTTTACTGGACCAATAATATTTCCTACCACAACTTTATCTAGGAAACTCAATATTCTTAGCAATTACTTTAACTTAAACTATTCTATTTCTCTTACTAGAATAATGTATTTCCACCACATTTGTAGAAACAACCTTTTGTCTTTTCCCAATTCGAACTCACATCTACCTATTTTAGAACCTCTCATACTCTTAAAGGTACCACAAAACATTCTTAGCAAATGTACAAACATACATTACAGGAACCAGTGTATGCGCAAAATCGCAATTCTGTGATTAGCAGGATGGTAAGCACACAATACTTCGTTGAGCCTGATCATGATTGATTTTTGGATTTTCACTATGTGTAATTAGATGGAATTCAATTGCGGTAGATTTGAGCACATTCATGCTTATTTTCCAAACAATGACCGTTAATTTTATATTGTAGGAAAATGATCGAATTGGACTTCATGCTATTCATAAAAATTATATCATGAACGTGTTGGTTAACTAATGATACTGTTTGCACCTAAAGCTAATGACTAAAACTCAAGATGCTATTATCCTTTTAGTAAGAAAAAGTCAAGTTATCAAGATTATGCAATAAATTCATTTCATTATTTTAAGTATAGTTGACTTTCGAACTAGCTTTTGAGGACACATAAACATCATAAATGATTACTTAATATGATAAGAATCAAATTTATTCAATCTCAACATGTGTGGTGACCATTTGTTTTTAGGGTAGAGAAAGATCTCAAGAAACATCCAAAAAGAGGTTAAAGAAATAAAATAAACAAGAATGGGATATCTACCTTCCCTTAAAGAAAGCAAATGCTTGTGTAGACAAAGAAAGAAAAATATAAAATTGAAAACAATGGATAAAGGAAAGAAATGGAGTAGAATGTGTCCCCTTAATTCGACCGCATATAATACAAAGATGGTTCATTATTTGAAGAAACTATTCAAAATAAAATCTCAGTAAAAAACATCTTTAGACAAATAAAAAAAAAACTGTGTAACTCAAATTTTATTCATTCTCAAGTGTGTATTGTGCATTAGAGTTGACCTCTTATTTATATGGTAGTTAGATCATGAACTACATGAACCACCGAAATTGTTATCTATCTAACTACATCATTTTTACTTTAGAATATTTCTCAAACATATAAAATAATTTGTACATATTTTACAAAAGTTATTATGTTTCCAATCTCTTCCTTCAAGCTCCTTCTCCCTCTCTTGCGAATTATCTCCTCTTGCTTTTCCTTCTTTTTCAATACTTTATCATGCTTAATGTCCTTTTGAGATCTTTGTCATCATTCTTTTCTTGAAGAAAATTTGACCACGAATTTTATATAACATATCTATAAATGAAGAAGAACAAGTATGAAGAACAATTTTATTTAACCATCCTATCTTATTAAAATCATAGCCAATTTTTACTATGATATTTAAAATATAATGTACATGTATGGAGTGAATGTTCAAATGTCAAGTGTCTAAATCTAAAAGATGACTTAGTTATAAAAAACTTGGTTTTGAAGCATGCATAAGATCATATTCAAATTTATGGACTATACATTTATGATCGTGCAAGTCAATTTTAATTAATTTAGAATTCATTAAGTCTCATGATTTTTCAAGTGTGGAAAGTAAAGTTTTTGAATGCTTAGTGACAAAAAATTCTTCTATTTTATTTGAATAATATATTTTTTGTTGAATCTTCTTCCTTCCTTGTAATAATTATTGTGGAAAGATCAAGAAGTTCATGAGATACTTTTATTTCTTCTAATAGTTCAATCTACAACCTTATTCATATAAATATCCATATTTAAAGGAAAAGGAATAATGGAAGACAATTGTAAAATGTTAGAAACTTGAAAGTCTATAGATTGTCTCAGCAGTAAAACTTGTCTTAGTAAGGTGAAACCTACCTTTAAATTTTTTTTTGTTATACTCTAGTTTTTTTTTTCTTGTTCTCTTTTTAGTTTCATTGTTATTTGATCCTTATTCACTTCTTAAGGAGATACTGATTTTAGTGTAATCTTATTTCTCATATATAATAAAGAGTATGTATTAACAATACCATGACATATCACTTGCCTTTCACATTGTCATAATCTTCCTAGTAACAAACTATTAGCTTTCATAGGTATAACATCTCATCAAATTTTATCACAATACATGTTAATGGAAAAGAAAACTGACACTTGCTTATTCACAAGCAACTCATTTTCTTCACTTAACCATTGAAGTTTGTAAGGTCTTAAATGAAAGATGAAATGTAGATTGAACTTTTGGATCGTCCTTATACTTATGACACTGATACAACTTTTTTCATCAACGATGAATGAATAAATTTTATCCATGATAATGAAAGATATTTTCTTTTTAATCTTTTGAAAATATTTTTAAGCATGTTCAAGCATGCATCTAATTATCAATAAATTTTCTTTAACTGAACTTGGTTCATACTCACTATTACTAGAAATTCTTTTTGTATCATTGTCTATAATTAAAACTTGCATCACATTATCTTGTATCATCATGATCTTTTTAAAAGGAAAATTAAAAACATATTTATAATCCAAATATTTAAAACATTTGATGTTACTAATCTTTTCTTGAATTTAGCAACAAATGCTGATAATGTGGGATGCATTGAGGATAAATTTTAGAAGAAAAATCCTTAGTAGGGTTGTTGAAAAGAGTTATCTCATTCCTTTTTCCATAGAGTAGTTAGAATATGACTTATTGTAGAAAATTATCCTCTTCAGTTCTAATTCTATCTTAATAACTTGGTGTAGAAATTCTCCCAATTTGAATATCTGATTCAAACTTCGTACCTTCTTCTATCTCATACTTATTTTGCCCTATTTCATTCCACTTCGATTGAAAACAAACCCTAATACACGAGAGTGCCACTTCAATTAAAAACAAAGCCTAATGTACGAAAGTGAGGTTTGAGAGAAAGAAAAAAAAAAAAAAAAAAAAAGAATAAACACAAATTTTAAGAGTCTCTTCGTATCCAAACCTCTCACTCTGGCAATGTGGTACCTCACCCCAGATATCTTCTACCCATCATTGATCGGCACATTTCTTCCTCCATTTCCATTCATTTTTTCTACACCCATTAACATATATTTTTTCATTTTACTCTTTCTAGATTATATAATTTTCAGATTATATTATTTGAAAGTCCTTTTTTCTTTAATTTTTTTTCTCAATTGTAAAATTTAAAAATCATTTTTAAGTTGCGATTTATAAGGTTTGATATAGTTGAGCCAGAGATAGAAATTCGTTGTGGGGAGAATCTAAAATCTTACTGTGTTGTGGAATTGAATAATTTTAATTTGATTCGTGAGTATGCAAGAAATGGGCAAGATGAAGAAATTAAAAGGGAAGGTGCACTCTACAAAATTAAGAGATAGTAAATATAAACAAACATGCGCTAAATACCTCAGTGCCTTTCACCAATGAATCTGTATATCTGGCTCAACCAAATCAGTAGTCAACTATTGATATGGTACGACATGAAAAATTAATAACATTGAATATTCATTCGCGATCCTAGCTTTCGTTTTAATGGTAAATATAGACAAGACAAATCTTAGCAAATCTAATCACACAAATATTATATTTCCTACGTTGTACAGTGTCAGATTTTATCTTACAATAACATCGATGGGTATATATGACTATCTGCCTGCTCTTACTAAGGATCATATATAACTGTTAGAACGATCTAAAATGATTGCGCTCAAAATATGAAATAAATATGACATTACGCACCAATATGATCTTGATTTTTTCACTGCAAAATAATAAGCACGGCGTCACTATTCGCAACCATGTGACCAAATAATTATTCTTCCGAAATGAGAACCATGTAACTTAATTACTCGCTCAAATCATCATCAAAATAATTCAGATCAGACTCATCATCAGTTGCAGCATCCATGTTAGCATGATCTACATCTGGTGACCCTACAGCTAAATCAGCCATTGTCACCAGCTCAAGGGATCCCTTTAGGGACCTAGAACCTCCATCATCGTAATCAATTGAATCATTTTCATATTCATCATCTAGTTCAGCTCCAAAAATAATATTCTGCAAAACAAATATTCCATCAGTATAGCCACATCCTCCGTGCTTCCCTGCTAAAAAATATATTTCACAACTCTTGATGGTCAACCATCTCAAACACCATAAATAGCTAACAATGCAACGTCTACCATGAAAACGAAAGTTACGTTTTTCTAAAACATCAAGAATTTCAACTTATTCAGAAAAACATTCCATCAGATCTAATTGGCCTAGGCTTTTGACCCCCCCCCTCTTCTAATTCAGTGATTTAGTCAAGAATTACATTTCAATATATTGAACGGTGACACCAGATAGTGCATTAAATAATAAAAGTATGATGACTTTAAGAAAGCCAACTCAACCATGTTTTATAATAAATGCAATTCACAGCAATTAACGCTTTGATTCATACAAGTTCAAAAACACAGAAATCAACGATTACCTTATCAACATCAGAGCTTTGTACATTAGCATCTATTATCCAATCATCAAGTAAATGAGCTTGCAGAACATTGTCAACAGAGGACAACTTTGAGTCCCTGGACCTTTTTCTTAATTGGCATTCTCTAAGTCGCAAATTGTAGTGAACATATAAAACGTCATTCAATTTCTTCTGAGATATACGATTTTGTCTTTTGCAATGTATTTGATCATATATACTCCAGTCATGCTCACATGCATAGGACGAGCATGTCTGACTTAATATCCGTACAGCTATTCTTTGCAACTCTAAGCAACTTATTCCATGTTGTTGCCACCAAGCAGCTAGTGAGGTTAAAAAAGGAAACTAAATTGATCAGTTCAAACTGAAGCAGCAATGCCCTCCAAAGAAGTTAATCATCACATGAATGATTTTAACAGCAATATAGTAGTTACCTGGTTCTAGACCAGTTCTTGTGCTAATTGCCAATTCAGTTCCAAAGTCATCTTGTGCAGAATTATAATGAGCTATCTGGAAATGACATCACTTGAAGCACATAGAATATATATCTAACAATGCTGGTACCAAATAGAAATTAGTAGTCATTAAGAACACATTACCTGCATTGATGCAGATATCCGTCTCATATTATCTGACTCCAGCCGAACAATGCATTCATTGAGCCCTCGTACTACCTCGGAATGCTATAGTCATATCAAACAGTCACTTCAAGAGAAAAATTAAATAAAATTTGAAAATAAGCAATCACTGGGAAATATTCAATATTCTTACATACCGGCACAAAATCCTGACGATATCTGTATGATGGGTTTAAGAAGTATGCAGCCAAGTAAAGAGGGTGACAGAACAGAGAGTTCCAATGACTATCTATCACCTTCCAGAAGGGTTCATACTTACGTGCATCATCACCATGAACAGATTTGATTGCAAGTTTTGCCCTGTACATATCGTTATATATATATGGCATTGACAAGCTCTCACCACTATAAAGTTTTTTGAGTACTTGCATTATCGGATCTATTGACTTCCTAACAAACTGCATTTTCTTCCAAAATGTGACATTCAAAACAATTTTTTCCACCTCTTTCCCTTCGTTTGAGCTGGAGAATCTGGATAAAATCCATTTATTGGAAAGAAACATTCTTCTCAGACCAACTCGATGATCCAACAAGCTCTGTAGTGTAGCAAAGCTAGAGGCAAACCGGGTGGCAGCCGGTTTTAGAAGCTCCTGCCCCTCGGTAAACTCACTTTTCATAAGATTTAACAACCATATTTGATTGTATATTAGTTTTGTAATTTTATGACCTTTTTCCATGCACTCTTCCACGGATCTTATTTTAAAAAAATCTTCAAGCATTCGATTAACACAATAAGTGGCACAAGGGGTCCAGAACAAATTCCTTCTCTTCTCTTCAAGCATTTTTCCAGCAGCTTTATAGTAAGGAGTATTTTCAGTTATTACCTACATCAAAAGTATAGGAGAAACAATGATTAATAGTAGCCTCAAGGTAAAATTTATGATGAATGAGAATGCCACAATATTAGAAATAACATTTTACCTGCACCACATTTTCCTCACCTACTTCCTCAACTACTTTGTCCAGAAGCTTAAATAAATTTGGTGCATCTTCTACTACGTTAGTGGCATCAACTGAAGAAACAAAGTATACACCATGAGGACAAGAAACAAGAAAGTTAATGATTGTCCTACCCTGCGTATCAATCCAACTATCTGCCATTATAGAGCAACCAGTAACTACCCAGGAAGCCTTGTATTCAACAAGGTAATTTTTAATAGAATTGATTTCCTCCTGCAAAAAGCGGCCAGACATAAGTTGGCTTGGCTGGCATACCAGTCCTTGTCCATATTGACCAACCATTTCCAGCATTTTATGAAAATATAGAGAGTCTGCAGCCTGTATAGGAATCCCTGCATGGCAAAAGAACTTGCAAATTGAAGAAATAACTTCCTTCCGTAATTTCTTAGTGGGCCCTGTCTTAACTTTTATTTGTTTGTAAGTTTGAGGAGTCTGATTCTTGGGCAATTTCAGGTAAACATTATCCAATCTTGATCTTCTCAATAATGGTTCAGGACCAGTACTAGGTGGCACTCCCTTGAAGGTCTTCATTATATCTTTAGAGAATCTCTTATCAACATCCATCAAAGTTTCCTTGTTCATATGATGCAAAGCATCTTCTACTTGCTCAAACTCATCATCATCATTATCAGACTTTGCATAGAAAGGCATCAATTCCTTAGTCTCAGGTCGCCTAAGTCTCCTCCCAGTACGATGCCATTTCATATTCTCTTTTATTTTCTGATAAACTTCTTCTGGAGCATTTTTACAAGGTGCTACCTCTCCAGGAATTCTGGCCAAATGTTGTTTAAACCGATTTATACCACCACTAACAATTTTCTCACAGTAATTGCATTTGACTTTCTTCTTTCTCTCATCCTGAGCAACACCATGTTCCCACCCTGGGTCAACATATCCTAAGGAGCGAAGAGGAGTCAAATTTACAGACACATTTCGATCATCCATCAATTGCTTACCTTTGCTTCTACACCCAACTTGCTCTTCTTCATCTTCATCATCATTTGAGTGAAAATTCATGTATGCTTGTGCGTCAACTTGCTTTTGTTTCTTATGGGAACGAGAGCCTTCCAGATTTTCCTTCATTTTCAGGTACACTTCATCCGGAGCCTTTTCACAGTATGTTACTTCACCAGAAACTCGAGCTAAATGCTGCTTTAATCTGTATATCCCACCACTAACAATTTTGCCACAGTAATTGCATCTAACCTTCTTTTTCCGCTCATCTTGGGCTATGCCATGATCCCAACCAGGATCAACAAATCCAGTGGAACGTATTGGAGCCATCACATCCAAAACAGAGCAATTATAGTTCCACTCACATATGCATTGGTGCTGAATACAAGGCAAATAAACCTTGCAAATTACAATTCAAGCAATCAGAGAGCCTTCCCTGTTGCAGCAACAATGATGCAAGTAACAGTGTGCCCTGATCTCAATGCAATGCTGTACGAAATAAAATCAAAAATAAGAAAAGCATAATTATGATAGACAAGAAGGATTAAAAATCAGATATAAATAAAAGGAAGGCATAGGTGGAAGAAATGTTCTGTTGAAGCAGGAACGGGATAGCCCTGAGGGATATTACACTGCTGCCACATTATATGAACAATCCAAAAGCCTCCTCCATTTGGGCTTACCAGCACGTAGACCCAACGGTTCAATCCTCACACCTAGGAGCTCTATAAAACACCCAGTAAAAAGGCCATTCCAGCCCGAAGAAATTCTTCAGTATGCCTGCCTTTTCTGCCTCTGATTTTCCTCCCCAATAAGAGAAAAAGACAAGATATATTTTGAACTTACGTGGATTAAGTAAATCAAAGAACTAACCGTGATTGCATCTAACATAGCATCTGATTTAGTTCCTAGTTCCTGTTCCCTTAAAACTGTTATCAATTTTTTAAACTATTTTAACAATCAACAACTATGTATGTGAAAGTTTTCAGCTTGGCTTACACAACTGCAGGCAAAACCCACAAGAATGTATCAGTGTTCTCGACACTCAAATTAGGGCACACTTACCCACACTCAAAGATACCAGTTCCTCCTTATATATCCCCATTTATAATGCACACTACACTACAACGTCCACTTTCTTTTGTTCATTCACCACTGGCCAAATAGGCCACATTATTCTTCCATGCCCATGTTATACATTCTCATTCTTCACAATCTAACCATAACACAATCACGAAGCTAATTTGAAAGAATTCACCTAACTTGGAAGAAAACTCAATCCACTTGAACACTAGGGCTTGCATAAACCTCAAAAACCACAATGTCTTTTTATTTATTTATTTATTTTCTCTAGAATCGTGTGGGGATATCACAAGAATCGCCTATGCCACGAAACCCTAAGTGAAAACAAAGGTGAAATAAATAGATGAATCGCATACAGAAGATAACAAAGGAAATAAACCTCAATGAAAGGAACACGATCTAAATCGGAGTTGAACCACCGGCGGCGAAAGGACTTGCCGGCGGCGGAATCGTTCGGCCTTAGGCGGCTTAAGGAAATCGCTTCGGAATCGCGAGTCGCGAGTGAATAGACTCTCAACTCGACCCGGCCGCGTTATACCGATTTTTTATTTTTGTCTTCAGATTATAAATTCTCATGATTATTATTACGTTACAGTATAATATGAATAAATTATAAATAGAAAAAATCAAATACATTTTATTCATTAATTAGTATTTAGGGTTTTGTATTTCTCATGTATAAGAGTGTTGCGAGTTGAGAATTCTAAAAAACTGTTGAGTTGACTCAGCGGGTTTTTTTTCATATTTGGTTCTTACTCAGCGTCTTCGAAGCTACTTTGCTTACATACAACCCAAATATTTTTCTTTCCTAAATTCTAAATGAAATTTAATTAATCGATTAAAAAAATATAAAAAATTAGTTATGGTAAAAAAGTTGTTGTACATTATACACTCAATCAATAAAAGATTAACCTTTCTATGTAATTAAATGAGAGTGCAAATGTGCCAAAAATTTTAATATATACAAGAAAAAATTTGAAGTAAACAATTTTAATATATTTATTCACTTTTTTACGTTTAATAATTTATTAAACGTAAAAAAGTAAATAAATATAAATATAGATTATTAATTAAAAATTAAAAAATAAAAGTGACATGTAAAAATTTATAATTAGTTTTTATTATTGAAAAGGTGAAATTTCAAATTAAATTTTTAGATTTAAATGTAAATCATATACTTTTCACTTTTAAGGATAACTTTGTCCTAGTTCTCCTTTTATTGAACTTATTTAAAATATAAAAGTTTTCTTTAAAGTAACAAAAAGTAATTTAATAATAAAATAAATGTATATTTTTTAGTAAGCAACCGTTTTCAACAAACTTTGGAAAATATTTTTATATTGTTTATAAATAATATGATTTAATCATTTTAAAAATCTTTACTTACATTAACATAAAAATTTTAATATATAAAACAAAGAAAGTATGACACAAACAATTTCTTTTTTTCAAAATAAAGACTACTGTTGTAAGTATATATTAAATAAATTACTGTTAGGTCAAAGTTTAATATATTATTTGTTTACTTAATTATATGTTTAAACATCAAAGTATGAAAATATAATTTTTAAAATATGAAATCATGTGAAACATAAGTAGTTAGTTTTGTCTAACATAAGTTATATAAATGAATAAATGTCTAACATAAGTTATATAGATGAATAAATGTAAATGTGGTTTTTTGTGTATCTAATTTGATAAATATAAGTATTTTATTTATATCTTTTGTATGATAAGTTTTTGTTTTAAATTAATGTAAGTATATGATAATTTGTTTGAATAAATAATAAGTATATTTCATCTTGCATATGCAAGTCTTAATTTGTTGTATACATCAAACTTATAGATGTTTATGTTTGTAAGATATGTTCGTTTTTTCATTTTTCTCGGAAGATCTCATATCTTTTGTGAACATCAAGATTTCTTGAAAAACATGTTAAAAATTGATTCACACAAACAACTTTTTTGAAAAAGATAAGATATCAGTGTTGCAAAGTTAATTAATAGTTAATTATGTTAGACCTCTTATTAAAATGATGAAAAAAACTATTTGTCTAATCATATTTTAGACCTCTTGTTAAAAGGAGAAAAAAAGCTATTTGTCTAATCATGTTTTAGCTTTGTCATATTCCAAAGATGTTGTTAAAGAAAACACATGCATTAAGGTTAAAGTTAAGAGCATTTAATATGTTTAAAAGTTTCATAGTGGTTAGACACGATTTTCACAACAACTTCAACTTTTTTCTTCTGAAGCTTATATGAAGAAGATCTCTGTAAAGAAGGAAGGTCGGTGAATTTCTTACTACAAGAACAATCTTGTATATCTTAAGCAACCTTTAGCCTTTGTATGTGAGTAAAAATATTATTCATGTTCATAGCTATCTAGAAGAGTGTATAACCTTTGTATTTGTCAAAGACATAACCATGTAGTCAAGAGTGCTTGGGTTAAAAAATGTTCATTGGTTTAGTTAGAAGTGAATGCATTCTATTTAGGATTTTAACCAATAGTCATTGTGTTTTAAATAATCCATGTAAAAACATAATGAAAAAAAATTAACAATTTTAGTCATTGTGTTTTAAATTACATTCTCACAAGAGAAAGATATCTATTAATTATTATTATTATTATAATTCTTATTATTATTATCATTATTAATAAATATAATATTAATATAAATGATAATATTAATGTAATACTAATCATCGTGAAACTACTCCTCACTAGCATATTTATTAATTTATATTAATATATAAATTATTAATTTATATATTGAATTTATTATTGATTATATGAGTATATGATTAGTAATTTACTGAATTTATCATTTAAAATTGCATGAGCATGTACGTTAAATGAGTCTCATCTAAAGTTCTTGAACCTATTTCTTTAGTAAGGAATTGTCCTTTGTCATTTTTTTATTAGTTTAGTTGAAACTCAAACTCACATTTGTTGTGTGCTACTGTCATCTGTATTTCTCTACCTTAATCATTCTCTAATATATATATAAACAAAAGGAATTGATAGATAATATACATATACATATATATATATATATATATATATATATATATATATATATAATAAATATATTAA